>ERZ808029.112-NODE-112-length-81155-cov-8.474185_pt1 | contig 81155 bp, 66 predicted proteins | sample MGYA00380185_ERZ808029 | MGnify/ENA primary metagenome ERZ808029 (study PRJEB31490, sample SAMN06133404) | mouse gut metagenome | isolation source: M2_3 | host: mice | place: China: Chengdu | collected 2015-05 ... | reverse complement strand
TTTTCAGTTTGTTACGTGGACGCACGAGCCGTGCGTCCCTACAAGCGGGGGAAAACATCGAGTTCTGCAACACCCTCGTATCTGTGGTTAACCCCATGATAAGCAGCACTTTGTGCGCTGCATTCATGGGGCAGAGAACAGATAAGATGGTTGCAAGCTCGGAGAGCTTGCGTCCGTGAAGCAAACACAGAAGATTTCATTATTTGCCCCTGCCTTACAATCCCTGCAAAATAAAAATCACCTTTGTTATTTTTGTCATTTCTGTATTTTTGTATCAATAACACCCTCAACACCACTACCAATAACACCCTCGAAAAAATCCCCCTTATGTCGCTTATGACCTTCTGTCCATCTGTATCTCTCCATCCTCGGTAACTTCCGGACACACTTCCCCAATAAATCATAAACTTACATAGAAAAATTTGCAGTTCTCAACGCTTTGTTATAAATTTGCACGAATTTAAGCATGGATATTCCAATCATTTACAAATATTTCTGTTTTATGAACAAATTTTTACTCACAGCGGCTGCTGCGGCCATTACTTTTACGGCTGCCGCAGCCTCTGCCCCTTCATGGCGCCCCGGCGCTCAGAAGGAGGCTTTCCCATTCGCACCGAAGGCCAAGGCTGAGCTGAGGCACACCACTACAGCTCAGGCAGGCCTTGACATCGTGAAGGCCAAAGCAGCCGCCAAGGAGGGAACCGTCACCTCCGCATCCCTCCCCGCTTCCAGCGACGTCGGCTATATCGACGGTCCTAAAGGAGAGACATGGTTCTACACCGTTGAGAACAAGAGCACCATCGTGGACCACGGCACATGGAAGCAGGAGGACATCACCGGCTTCATCATCAACGTCTACAATGCCGAATTCAACCTCGTGGGTACTGTCGAGGACGACATCGAGTTTAAGGAGAACGAGACACGCGTGGCACAGATCGACGTCGCTTCTCTTCTTACCCAGAAGTTCTTCAACTACGACACCAACTACGAGCTGATGGTGATGATCTCGCTCAACACCGTTGAATACACCAACAACACCCGCACCCTGGTCTACGGTCTTGAGTCCGGTAAGACCGTCAGCGAGACCATCGGCGAAATCGAAGGCTACTATGTCGATGCCGTCAACACAGCGCGCGACGCCTGGAGCGAGCAGTACTGGATCACCTTCACCACCGAGGAGGAGACTCTCACCCCCACCGTCGGCGGTATTATCAACGCCGGCGACTACGTGTTCAGGACCTATAAGTATGCCGGCTACTCCGGCATGGGCGACCCTGTGCTCGAATGTCGTCTGCCCATGATTACATCGGCAGGTCAGAACTACGTTCCCTTCATCTCCACCGTTAAGGACGGACGTCCCTATTTCGCCACCAACCGCCTCAAGTACAGCTGGTTTGAAGATCCGTTCAACCATGAGAACGAGAACCCCACCGCCGACAACGAGCTTCAGGTCGACCTCTACTCCACCGAATCCTCATGGGGCAGCAACATCGTGAAGTTCTCCTCCACGGCTTTCCCCCTCGCTACCACCGCGGCCGACCGTTTCTTCCTCTACGTCGGCGCTTTCTCCTATAGCGACGATCTCTCCTTCGGCCGTTACACCGCCGACAACGTCCCCGCCTTCATCATCACCAAGGAGAAGATGGTAGGCGCCGATGCGTACACCTATTTCTACGACGTCTACAAAGGTGCGGCACAGGGTGCCGACGCAGAGGGCGAGCACCTGCTCAGCCTCGCATCCGAAGTGGACGGCGGCTATTTCATGGCCGACATTCCCGGTTTTGACCCCCAGGTGATGTTCACTCGCACCACCGGCTCCGGATATGTCTTCGACTTCACCAACCTGATTACTGGTGAGATAGAGCACTCCGTTCCCGTGGCTGCCACAGGCCTGTCGCTCACCGCCGCTACCGACCGTATCCCCTACGGCGACGGATACCTCTATGTGGCCGCCCAGACTCACGGCGAATCCCAGCCCAACGGCGACATGCACTCCTTCGTGGCGTTCTTCAACCCCGACGGCTCGCTTCACCACCTCCACACACTCAACCTCGGTCAGCTCGTCGACTATGCCACAATCTACACCGCACCCGACGCATTCGACCCCTATATCTTCAACCTTGACAGCAAGCAGGAGTATATGGCCATCGTTAAGCGCCGCAACGGCGTGGCTGCTACCGGCAACCACGAGGAGCTCGTAGTTGTCAGCGAGGACCCCGAGGACGAGCCCCTCTTCGTCTATACTCCCGACGACGGACTCGGCACACTCGCTACCGTTTACTTCGCCAACCTCGCCACCACTCCCCGCATGATTGTTGTCACCGCCAAGGACAACAAGTACATCAGCACCGCCTACACCCTCCCCGTCAAGCTCTTCGATGAAGGCGACGGCACCGAGGCCAATCCCTATGTCATCACGACCATGGGCGGCCTGCAGCAGATGCGCTTCATGCCCTCTGCCCACTACGTACTCGGCACCGATATCGACGCTGCCGGCACTCCTGTCGCATTCCCCGAATTCGACTTCTCCGGCTCGTTCGACGGCCTCGGCCACTCCATCAGCAATCTCCTTCTCGACGGCAATTCCCTCTTCCCCGCCGTAGCGCGTCCCGCTTCGGCCACCGAGGGCAGCAAGGCCGGCACCATCGCCAATCTCAACCTTGTCGACCCCGTGTTCAACGCAGTCAAGGACGCGCACGGTATCCTCGTAGGCCAGATTCGCGGCGGCGTCATCCGCAACGTTCACGTCTACGGCGCCAAGGTCAACACCGAAGTCGACGCTGCCGGCCTCGTAGGCGGTGTATATCTCGGTTCCGTGGTCGAGGAATGTTCCGTCAACGCCGACATTGTCGGCAGCGAGGACTCCTCGCTCGGCGGCATCGCGCTCAACACGCGCACCGGTGGCATCATCCGTGCCTGCGCCTTCAACGGCACCATCGCCGGAGGCCAGACTCTCGGCGGTATCGTCGCTGACTTCGGCCACGCCGACGACGTCCTGGAGAACTGCCACGTCAAGGCCTCCATCTCCGGCAAGAACACCATCGGCGGCATCGCCGGTTCGTCGGCTCACGGCACCATCCGCTTCTGCCACGTTGAGGGCGACATCACCGCTTCTGAGGCTCCACGCTGGGGCGGCGGTCCCAAGACGGGCGGTATCGTCGGTGATCTCGCTGCATTCCCCGGCGACCCCTCGGGTGAGGAAGAAGTAGAGCCCAACATCGCCATCGAGGGCTGCTACGTCAATCTTTCCTCCCTCACTTTCACCGGCGAGCCCTCTTCCTCTGAGGAGTATCCCGGTCAGAACGACACCATGCACCGAATCGTAGGCTCCAGCGCCGCCAACGGCTATCCCGAGTACCTCGGCGAAGATTCCGATTACAACCCCATCTGGGGCAACCCCGCCGCACCCGAGGCCGGACTCAAGAACAACTATGCGGTCAACACACTCGACGTAGTCAACAGCGACATCGCCGACGCCACAGGTACCACCGAGGGCATGTCCGTCGACCCCTACGAGACAGGCATGGGCTTCTTCACGGAGCTTGGCTGGCTCTACGGCTTCGACGCCGAGAACCCCTGGAGCTACACCGGCGACCAGCTGCATCCCTCGCTCTACTTCGAGGGCGGTCTGCTCGTGATTGACCCCGAGGAAGCCACCATCAAGGTCGACGACGAGATTACCCTGACCGTCAGCTGCAAGGGCGGCTCCATCACGGAGGACGACCTTGGCGGCTTCACCATGGAAATGAGCGACGAGTCCGTACTCGAGACACTCGAGATGGGCATGGTAGGCGAGGATATCGTCCTCTCCTTCAAGGCCATCAAGGAAGGCAACGTCAAGCTTACCGTCGGACTGAAGGGCAAGACCGTAGAGAGCAACATCACCGTCAAGAGCGCCGCCGGCATCACCGACGCTGTGGCCGACGGCTCCGCCATCAGCTTCGACGGCACCGTTGTTACGGCTCCCGCCTGCGACATCGACGTCTACACCACCATGGGCGTACGCGTACTCTCCGCCCGCGACAGCGCTGACCTCAGCCGTCTCGGTGGCGGTGTCTTCATCGTCACCGCCCGTCCCGTCAACGGCGGCGCCGCTTCCACCCTCAAGGTACACGTAAAGTAAAATAACCTGCCTATACCACAAGGGGCCACGGCTCCATCCCTCCCTCGGGAGCGATGGCCGTGGCCCTTTTATTTTACATCTTCCACATCTACGTCCGACAAGTCCGACTCGTCTGACCCGTCCGCCCCCTCTTACCTATCCCCTATAAACTCTAAACTTAAAAAAAAAATTTGCCAATGTGACAAAAACTACATTCAAAGGGGTATTTCGTGTTGTAACTTTGCACCGTCATGAAACACTCAAGCACATACCCCTTCCGCCGCTGGTACCGCAGGCCCCTCACCGTGAGGGAATCCGCCGTCATCGGCCTCCTCGAGCGCCGTCGCCGCCGCACAGGCCGCGTCAGCGTTGTCCTCACCGTATCAGCCGCCGAGCACGCCGCCATCAGCCGCCTGCTCCTACACTACGCCCTGTTCCTCAACAACCGTTGCTCCCTCTCCTGCATCATCCAGGTCGCCACCACAGGCGCAACGATGGCCGCAGGCCGCCTAACTCCTAACTCCACACTCCCAACTCCACACTGCACGCCCCGCCGACAAGTCCTCGAAGAGGACGTATCTGTTGTTAACCCCATGATAAGCAGCGCTTTGTGCTGCGTTCATGGGGTGCGGGGCTCCCCGCTACATGGCAAGCTCGGAGAGCTTGCGTCCGTGCGGCCGCAGAGGCGGCCGCCTAAACCATAAACCATAAACCTTAAACCTTAAACCGCGGGCAAAGCCCGCACACCGAGAACATTGACATATTGGTACAACCTCGCCTTGCGCTCCGTCCATGCGGAGTCGCATCGCCCGGTGCAGGCAGGGGGCAACACAGCGGAAACGGAGAGAAGCCGGCATCTCTCCGGCAGGATGCGCACACCCGTTGTGTTAGGTGATAGTCCCCGACGTCAGGGTTGCCTTGTGACCCGCATCGTGCCAAGCTCGGCCAGCACGCTCTCGCGCACAAAAACATACAGCCGCATGCCATAACTATACGCATGCGGCTGTTTTTGTTTCAGGCTGACGAAACGTCAGACGTTACTGGGGCGCTCCCTGGTATACGGTGTCGAGTGTATAGGAGGCGTCGGTGTTGGTGAAGGCTTTCACCATCGTCTCCACTGCGGCCTTTGCCTTGTTGGAGATGAAAGCGCCCGAGCCGTGGTTGAAGTAGCCGTTGGCCTCGTTGCCGGTGCCGGTCGAGCCGTTGTCCCAGATGAACATGCCGAAGCCGTTGTCATGGCCCGCCTTGCACACATACTCGAGGTAGTAGAGGCGGAAGAGCTCGTCGCGGCTGTTGGCACGCGTGGTGCAGCCGAATTCGCCTATATAGAGGCCCGTGCCGGCCTTGACATACTTGTCGGCGAGACGGCCGAACATGTTGCGCAGGTCGCCTTCGTCGCCGTAGGATGCCTTCTTGGATGCGTCGCCCGTGTGGCCCCATTCGGTAAACTTGGCCGTGAGGGTGAAGTCGTTCGGGTCGTAGTAGTGAACGGCTACGAGCAGGCGGTCATTGGCGCTGTCGGTCGGTTTCACGAAGTGCTCGAGAGTGAGGTCGGGGTTGGTGACATAGCCCGGTACGCCGAGGAAGCGGGTGGCGTTGTTGCCGCCGGTGGCGCGCACGGCGTCGACGAACACCTGGTTCCACTCGTTGAGCACGGCGTACTGCTTGCCGCCGTCCTTGCGGTTTTCGCCCCAGCCCCAGCCGCCGTCGTGGATCTCGTTGAAGCTCTCGAACATCAGGAACTGACCCTTGTCGGCGAAGCGCTGTGCTATCTGCGTCCACAGGGCCTTGATCTGCTCCTTGATGGAGGTGTTGAGGGCGGCGTCCTTGGCGGCGTCCTTGATGTTGAGCCAGTGGGCGGAGTTGGCGCCGTCGTGATGGATGTTGATTACAGCACGCAGGCCGGCGTTCTCGGCGTAGCCTACGACTTCGGCGATGCGGTCAAGCCATGCGGCGTTGATGGTGTAGTCGGGAGCCGCGCCGAACTGTCCCAGCCAGGTGACGGGGATACGCACCGACCTGATGCCGGCTTCGGCGAGCTTGTTGAAGAGCTCCTGCGTGGCGGCAGGGTTGCCCCATGCGGTCTCCGATGCCGTGCCGTTGCTGTTGGCGTCGAACTGGTTGCCAAGGTTCCATCCCAGGGCGAGAACGCGGGCGAAGTCCACGGAGCTGTCGACGTCGGTGAGGTCGGGAATGGGCGCAGGCTTTATTTCGCCGGCAGCCTGACGGATGGTGGCGTCGGCGGTGAGGTCGCCGGCCTTGAAGGTGATGACCGAGGTGCGCTCCTCGCTGCCCTCGTTGGCCTTGACGGCGAAAACGAAAGTGGCTATCTCGCCCTCGCGCGACGACGATACGCGGGTCACCCAGTCGGCGTCGGTCTTGCCTGTGGGCACGCGGCCCGATTTTACGGTAACGGTCACTTCGCCGCCTTCAGCTGCCACGATGTCGGGGCTGACGCTCTCGACGCTGATGTGGTTCTCGGTAGCCGGTTTGTCGGGGATGGGATCGGGCGTCGGCTCGTCGTCGGAGCATGCCCAGAGGCTGCCTGCGGCGAGCATCGCGGCGGCAGCGAGTCTGAATCTTTTGAACATAGAAGGTATTATAGAATGTAAGTATGTGCTTTTCATCAGTATGCAAAGGTAATACAAAAAGCTGAATGCCACAACCGGGTGCTCTTAAAACATCCTAAAATTAGGTATATGCGGTTATGAAATTTAGCTGTATCTTTGCAGTATCATTATGCGATTATGATTAAATCATCAGTCAGATATTCGATCTCCGACAGAGTGCGGGATATGATCGAGGACAACAATCAGATTCTGCTTGTCCTCAACCGCTTCCACATCCCATTCGGTTTCGGCGACCGCACCGTGGGCGATGTGTGCGATGAAAACGGCATAGACACCCCCACGTTTCTTGCCGTGGCCGACCTCATCAGCGGCCGGCGCTTCTCGGCCGACGGCGTGAAGCTGCCCACGCTCATGGCCTACCTGCGCGAAGCGCATTCCTACATTCTTGATTTCCGTCTGCCCGACATCCGCGAGACGCTTATCAGCGCCGTGCATCAGCCGTCGCTCGAGGATGTGGCGATGCACATAATAAAATTCTTCGACGAGTACATGGAGGAAGTGCGGGCCCATATGGACTACGAGGACAGCGTCGTGTTTCCCTACATCGAGGGGCTGCTGGAGGGCAATCCGGGCGACGGCTTCCACATAGCCGACTTCGCGTCCAAGCACGAAAGCGTGGTGTCCAAGCTCGACGAGCTCAAGGACATCTTCATGCAGCACTACTGCATGCCCAACACCCGTCTGCTCAACCGCGCGCTCTTCAACATATCGGCCTGCGGCGACGACCTTGTGACGCACTGCGAGATCGAAAACATGCTGCTCGTGCCTGCCGTGGAGTCCCTGGAGAGGGAAACACGCCGCGCCGCGCGCGACGGCCGCAATCGCCCCGCGGGTGCTACCGTCGCCGGCGGAGAGAAGCTGAGCGCCCGCGAGAAGGAAATCATCAGGCTGGTGGCGCACGGACTCGCCAACAAGGAGATAGCCGACAGGCTGTGCCTGTCGTTCCACACGGTCACGACCTACCGCAAGAACATCAGCTCCAAGCTCAACATCCACTCTACGGCCGCCCTTACCATCTATGCCATACTTCAGGGCATCGCAGACCCCAAGGATATAGAACTTAAGTGAAAATCTGAAATATACAACCCCTAAAAATGGGGTAGGAAGAAGCCCGGCATAAACCCGAATTTTGGGAATTGCCGGGCTTTCATGTCGATTGTAATTTTGCATCCGGAAAAACCAATACACTTATCGACATGAAAAAAATACCGATTATTCTGTCAGCCCTGCTCCTGTCCGCGATGTCTGCGGCAGCTGGTGAAACGGCTCTCAGGCTCTCGCTCCGCGACGGCTCGTCGGCCACGTATGTGTTGTCCGACCGTCCCGTGATTTCTTTCTCCGGAGAGCAGATGATGATTGAGTGCGACAACGCCTCGACAGCCTACAACCGTTCGGAGGTGACCTCTCTCGCATTCTTCACAAAAGGCACCACGGGCATTGCCGATGCGGCGATGACCGCCGATGTGCTGAGCTACGTCGGCGGCGAGTTCTCGGCACCGGGCTGCGAAATAGAAGTCTATACCATTGCCGGCGTGCGTGTGGCTTCCGCATTCGGGAGCCTCTCCGATTCCATCCTCGCTCCCGGCGCATATATAGTCCGTGCAGGACGCCAGACCCTCAAAATTGTAATCAGATAAAATTCTAGACAGATGAAAAAACATATACTCGCCTCTCTCTCCTTTCTTCTCTCCCTCACGGCAGCCGCACAGACCGAAGTGCTGCGTATCGAGCTCAACGACGGCACCGTTCAGACCGTGCCCGTCAGCGACATCCGCGAAATGACATTCGCAACCGAAGAAGCCGACCTCACGGAAGGATACACCGGACAGTTTCACGGCACCAACTCAGTAGTGGTGGGCGGTATGTTCACCTACACGGCCGACATCACCTACGACATCGTGAAGGGTGCCGACGGCACGCTCACGGTCAACGTGCCGACTTACTCGCTCGTCAACACCGTGATGGGCGACCTTACTCTCGGCGCCTACACTATCTCGGGCCTGACCTATGACGAGGCTAAGGGCGGGTTCTATCACGATTACGGCTCCGACGGCCTTCAGATGCACTTTACGGCCGTAAAGGACGGTACAACCTCGATGGATAAAGACTACGGTTTCAATCCCGGCAGCGAGATTACCGTCACGAAGGCTGCCGACGGCGGCATCAAGGTAGTCAACAAATTCAAGATGGGCGCCATGCCCTTTGAAATCATCGCCACTTTCGGGGGCACAAAATGAGGACTCAATACGTAGGTAGATTCTTTCAAGCGGCGGGAGCAGCGGCCGCCATGCTGCTGCTCCCGTCGTGCGAAGGGATAATGGCCGGAGTCTACGACGAGCCCGCCGACGGGGAGGAAGTACGCACGGCCGAGGGACAGCTTTATGTCGACGCCTCCGACTGGAGCATGTGGTACTACCTTGACCTCCCGGCCCTTGCGGAAAGCGTATCGGAGGATCCGGACTACAACACGTCATCGGCGTGGGTGCCTCTTGCCGTACCGACTCCGGAGGCTGCCGAAACTGCCGCTGCCCCGCAGCAGGGCACACCGGGTGTCTACACCTACTGGTACGACGTGTACGGTGCCGGTGTCTCGCGTTTCGAGTATCGGGCATGGGCACCGGCAGAACGGCAGCCCGAGCCTGAGAGGTGGAGCATAGCCGTGCACCGCAACAACCTGCGCACCAACGGAGGAGCCATAGCCCGCACGGACTGTGACGACATCGACGCGCTGCCGCTGACGCACCGGTACCTTGAGACGCTGGAGTTTTCCGCCGACGAGTGGAACGAGACCGACGTGTGGATCAATCAGGACCGTATGCTCGCGGGCATAATAGGCAACCAGGGCATAGAGATAAACCGCACGGGTTCTGCGTGGCTGAGGATAGACATTCCGCCCATGCCCCCGGCATTCACCGTTGACAGGTCGGTGCTGGTGCTGCGCCTCGCCGACGGCAGCTACGGCGCCCTGCAGCTGCGCGACTATCAGAGCGCGGCCGGTGTGAAGTGCTGCCTCACGATAAGCTACCGTTATCCAATAGTGTTCAAATGAAAATACGAATGATGCTTATTGGCGCCGCGGTGTGGGCCGCAGGCGCCCCGGCCGTCGCGGAGGACAGCATACCCGGCTACGACACCACGCTCCATGAGGTGGTCGTGACCGGCACGCGCGCGCCGCGTCTGCTCAAGGATGTTCCCGTGCAGACGCTGCTCATCAGCGCAAAGGACATACAGCGCACCGACGCCACCAACATAGAGGAGCTTCTGCGTCAGGAAATCCCCGGCATCGAGTTTTCCTACGCCATGAACCAGCAGAAGCACATGAATTTCGGCGGCTTCGGCGGTCAGGGTGTGCTGTTCCTTGTCAACGGCGAGCGCCTGGCCGGAGAAACCATGGACGACGTGGACTTCAACCGCCTCGGCATGTCGGGTGTGGAGCGCATCGAGATAGTCCGCGGCGCGTCGAGCGCCATCTACGGCTCCAATGCCGGGGGAGGCGTCATAAACATCATCACGCGCGACGCCGTGCGGCCCTGGGCCGTGAGCGCCGGAGCTCGCCTCGGCAGCCACGGCGAACAGCGCTACAACCTCACCGTGTCGAACCGTTACAAGATACTGCGTAATACGTTTTCAGGCACTTTCCACGACGTCGACAACTACGACGTAAAGAGCGCGCCCGACCCCGTGACGCGTGTGTTCACCACCGTCTACGGCAGCCGTACGTGGGATTTCAAGGAGCAGCTGACGCTGGAACCTGCCGAGGGGCTGAAGCTCACCGCCCGCGCTGGCTACTATTTCCGCCAGCTCGCAAGAGTCTACGACACCCCCGAGCGCTACCGCGACTATTCGGGTGGCCTTAAGGCGCGCTGGAACATCGGCACGGCCGACCGCGTGGAGCTGGCCTATGCTTTCGACCAGTACGACAAATCGGACTATCATCGCCTCACGGGCCTGGACGTGCGCAGCTACAGCAATGTGCAGAACTCGCTGCGCGGCCTGTATACCCACACGGCCGCCTGCGGCGACGTGCTGACCGTCGGCGCCGACTATGTGCGCGACTATCTCATGAACACGCGCCTGGACGGCCGGGAGCGCCGCCAGGATAACGCCGACGCGTTCGTGCAGTACGACCGGATTTTCGACGACCGGTGGGAGGCCGTGGGCGTGGTGCGCTACGACTGGTTCTCGCAGGGACATGTGTCGCGTGTCACACCGAAGCTCTCGGTGCGCTACCGTCCGGCTCCGCGGCTGAATCTCCGTTTCTCGTACGGCATGGGTTTCCGCGCCCCATCGCTCAAGGAGAGGTTCTACGACTTCGATATGGCAGGCATATGGATTGTAAAGGGCAACCCGTCGCTCAAGCCCGAGACGAGCCACAACATCAACATCTCGGCCGACTATACCAAGCGTAATTATAACTTCACCGTCACGGCGTTCTATAACCGTGTCACCGACAAAATCACCACCGGGCTGCCGTACGCACAGCCCGACGACCCCAGGCAGCTCTATCTCGACTATGTCAATCTTGACGGCTACAGCATCATGGGCACAGACATCACTCTGCAGGGACGCTGGAACAACGGCATCGCGGCAAAGATTTCCTACTCGTACAATCATGAACGGACGGCACGCGACCGCGACGGCAACCGGGCCAACAACCAGTATATGCCCGCGAGGCCGCACTCGCTGACGGCAAGAGCCGACTGGACTCATGAATTTTCAAGGAAATACAGCCTCACGGCGGGCATCAACGGCCGCTTCCTGTCGGCTGTCGTGAACCACGAGTACAAGGACTATTATGATATAAACGCCGGCACCGTCCGTGTGCGCTATCCGGCGTACACCATCTGGCGCCTGTCGTGCTCGCAGATGTTCTTCGGCAAGGCCCGGCTGACTCTTGCGCTCGACAATATATTCAACTATCGTCCCAAGTATTATTACCTTAACGCTCCGCTGACCGACGGCATCGCATTCACCGCCGGTGTCAGCATAGACCTCAACTGATTATGGAAAAGAAAAGACCTACTTATTTCGGAAAGGCGGTGGCCTCGTTTCTGCTGGTGCTTCTCACCATGCCGCTGGGCCACGCGCTGATGATAATAATGGAACACACGATGAGCCCCGGCGTGCTTCATGTGAGCGCGTTCGCCATGGGCTTCGCGGGGATGCTGCTGGCCGTTGCCGGCATATTTGTCCGCGGCGATCTGAAGCAGACACTGTGCGGCCTGTTCGGCGGCTTGCTGTTCTGGACCGGCTGGGTGGAGTTCCTGTTTCAGTACTACGCCGACCGCTTCGGGATGCAGCCGTATGTCGACGAGCTGACGGGTAAGGTGACGCAGCCTGAGTACCTGATAATGCCGGCGTCGTTCGGCTTCATGATGATGTTCATGCTGCTTTATCTGTTCAGCATACGTTCGGGGTGCAATTTCTTCAACTGGTGGCAGAAGCGTCTGCTCGGCAGCCGACGCGACACCGTGGTGGCCGCCCGTCCGATGACGCGCCACACGTCGCTTGTCACGTTCATGGAGCTGAACATGATGATGTGGGCGTGCTATGTGGTGCTGATGTTCTGCTACGACACCAACTTCCTGGGCGACACGCACCCCGTGACAATCGGGCTTGCAATCCTATGCCTGGTAGGCTCGGCATTCATTTTCATCAAGCAGACACGCCTGGCCTCGTGGGGCGCCAACATACGCATGGCGATAGCCACGGTGCTGGTGTTCTGGACTTTCGTGGAGATACTGGGGCACATAGGCCTGCTTGACGAGATATGGGTGGCTCCGATGGAGCATGTAGTGGAGATGTGTGTGCTGCTCGCGGCCTTCATCGGTCTGGGTGCCTACACGCTTTATGCCTCTTTCCGCCGATGACCGACCGGCGCCGACAGCACCGCATCTCGTCGCTGGCGGCCGTAGTGCTGTTAGCGGTGTTCTGCCTTTCGGGTCTCGTCCTGAACCACCGGAGCCTGACCGAGAGTGTGGATGTGCCGTCGTGGCTTCTCACTCCGTACTATACGCACGCGAGCTGGGACCGCGGCCTTATGCGCGGCACTTGCGAAGTGGGCGACAGCGTCGTGATTTACGGCGCGTCCGGCATGTGGCGCTGCGACAGACATGGCGCCGCCGTCGCCGACTTCAACGCAGGGCTGCCGGCGAACTCCTCCGCGCGGCATATAATCAGTATGGAAAAGCGCGAGGACGGCACGCTGCTGGCTCTCGCGCCCGGCGCGCTCTACGCCATGCCCCGGGGCAGCCGCGTGTGGCGTCGGATGCCGCTGACGTCGGACGAACGATTCTCCGACATGACTCTTGCGGGCGACAGCGTTGTCGTTACGGGCAGGTCACATGTGTATGTGTCGGCCGGGGGTGCCTCGGGGCCGTTCCGCCGCATAGCCCTCGGCGCGCCGCAGGAGGAAGGCTTCGGGCGGCCTACGCTGTTCCGTACCGTATGGATGCTGCACAGCGGCGAGCTGTTCGGTCTGCCGGGACGTCTGATAGTTGACTGCGTAGCGCTGGTATTCTTGCTGTTAGCCGTTACAGGGCTGCTGATGTGGATGCTTCGCCGCCGCATATCACGTAAGCGGGCCGGAGGCCTGCCGCCCGGCGCCGACGGGCGTCGCTACGGACGCAACTTGCAACTGCACAGGCGGGTAGGCGTCGCCACGATAGTCCTGACGGTGCTGGTGGCGTTCAGCGGATGGCTGCTGCGGCCTCCGTTTCTTGTGGCGCTCGTGAATGTGCGTACGGCGGCGGTGCCGGGTACGGCGTTGGACTCCGACAATCCCTGGCACGACAAGCTTCGCGCTTTGCGCCGGGACAGCCGGGTCGGGTGGATTCTGCACACATCGGAGGGATTTTTCTCGCTCGACTCGCTTGCGGGCGTGCCGGAGCGTATGGAGAGTGCGCCGCCGGTGAGCGTTATGGGGCTGAATGTGTTCCGTCTGGGCGATGACGGGGAGTGGATAGTCGGTTCGTTCTCGGGACTTTACAGATGGAATCCGGCAACGGGCTCGACTGTCGACCGGTTCACGGGCGAGAAGGCTCCCGAGGGTCCGCAGCCGCCGTTCGGCAACAAGGCTGTGGCCGGTTATTCCACGCATTTCGGGGACAGCGCGGTGGTGGTGCTGTACGACCGCGGAACGGATGCGGTGCCGCAGCCGGAGAGTCTGAGACGTATGCCGATGTCGCTGTGGCAGTACGCTCTGGAAGCGCATACGGGGCGCCTTTTCTTCGGCAACATCGCCACATGGTTCTATGTGCTGCTGGCTGGCGCGGTGATTCTGTGGTCGGTCTTTACGGGGTATAGGAGGAGGTAGTTAGGAGTGTGGAGTTAGGAGTTAGGAGTTTAGCCCGCCCCTCCGGGGCTTTGCCTTGTAGGACATCTCTGCCACGCGTTGCGCTTCGCTTCACGCGTGGTTAATCATGGGCTCGCGCGTCCCGCGCTCTTTCTTATTTGAGTTGATAGGGGAGGGGCGGTGGCTTAAATTACAGGCGGTTGAGGATGCCCATGAAGAGGATGGTGCCGGTGCTTTTCTCTATGATGAAGAAGCCGAAGGGACGGTCGAGGACGAGCTCGAAACCGGGACCTGCGGCTGTCTCGCCGCCGGAGACTGTGACTGCGGCGGCTTCGGCGCCGTCTTCGTCGACGCGAATCTCGCAGGCGTGTTTTATACGGCTGATGTAGGACGCCTGGTCGCTGATCGCCGAGAAATCGGCGCTCCCGGGATTGAATGCGTCGGTAATGCCAAGCGACTTGTAGGCCTCCTCCATGTACATGCGGGAAGCGACGGTGAATCGCGGCATCGTCAGCGTCAAATCAATATTCGCAGCAGTCATCGGCCGGTTGACGAGCTCAATAATGTGCGTCATGGCCGGAATGATGCTCTGACCTTCGGGGGGCAGCACGACGCCCATCCAGTAGGCTTTGTTGCCGAACGGGAGTGCTGCGAATTTCACGCCTTCATTTTCGCCGTAGGCCGCACGCATTTCGCCGTGCATCATGGGCGCGGAAACCGCGGTGCCGTCGGCGCAGGTGAAGGTGCCGGGACGGGTATCTTCTTTTTTGAATTTTTCGGCCCATGTGGCCTTGAAATACGCGGCGTTGGCAATCATGTATCTGTCGGCGACATCGTCTGGGCTGAGCATATCGCGGATGATGCCCTCGGTGGCCTTTTCGGCCCAGGCATTCACGGCTGCGGATGCTGCGGGTTTGTCGTCCGGGTCGTAGGAGGCGGTGGAGGCATTGTAAGAGTCGGCCAGAAGTTGGCTGAATGCGGTCTTAATCTCGTAGTTGCGTGCGTACCACAGCGAGTTGGCAAGACGCACCTTTGCTTTGCTGTCGGTTAGGGGCAGATCGCGGAGTAGCTTTGTGTTCAGACTGTTGAGAGCTGACAGCGATGCGTCGGGACACAGGGCGTCCTGCATCTGACGCAGTGTGTTGCCGCCGGCGCCGTTGGCGGCCATAGACAGTGCCATGCCGGTGCTCAGCGGCGAGAATACCACATTCTCGGTTTCCACGCCGTCGAGTTGCGCGAGTGTCTTGCAAGCCAGTGTGTTCATGGCCTTGGCGCAGGTCGCCTCGTCGGCTGTGAGCTGTATGTCGATGGCTTTGCTGCCATTGTCGCCATTGTCGCCGCCCGGCTCGTCGGAGCAGGCGGCGAGGAGGGGAAGAAAGAGAGGTAAGAGATATTTTTTCATGTACAATTCGGATTATCAGTATTGAAAATATAGATAAATTAGGCTCTATTCCTTCTTTTCGATTTTAAAATAATTAAAGTCCTTATCATAGTCATAGGGGTCAGGATTAAAAAATCCAACTTTGAAATAACCATTGTCTGTGCCATTCCAGCCCCAATTTATATGATTGTAATCGCCTGAAACAACTGTATACGAATCAATTACTTCCCAGTATATGGTTGTGCTATTAATGGGCCTTCTTGCTGTAGTTACCGTAGTTCTTTCAATTTTATATCCATCAATTATAAAGGAATGTCCTGAATTACCTGCTGATCGATGGGCCGAGACATATAATATGCCATCACCTATTATCGACGAAGCTTTCGGCTTACTATAGTCCATATCAGAGATAGTTAAATTTTTACATATGCTTTTTGCCGTATTTCTGACAGTATTTGAATAAGTACTAGTTCCATCATCTTTCAGAATGCTATTATTAAGCAAACCTATTTCATAACATAATCGTGCTAATTCAACATGGCATGGGGCCTCCATCATACTTCCGCAAGCATCATATCCATATTTAATAACGCTACTCTTTTTATGTTCCTTTATTAACTCCCAATTAATTGATAAAACATTGCCGTCTTTCGTTACAAATGACTTTGGCTCTTCAAAATAACTTAAAGCTAAAACAAGAGCTATATTTCCGCAGCCGGCATATCCGTTTGAGAAGTACATTCCTTCAGGGAAATGTTGTCCCCAGGCAAAATCTACACGAGGGCCTACTATTTCCTCAGATACAGAATGTGTCGTCTTGTATTCATAATTAATATCATAAATAGGACGAATGATAGTAGTGCTGTCTATTGGATGGAAATTGCCTCCGATAGAGCGACTTTTCAGTGCGTTAAAGAACATTTTAGCACCCGGATTCTCGATGCTGTCGATGTCCTCAATGTTGCCGGCTTCTGTTACAGCTAAGACCGGTTGTACCTGTCTGTCGGCTGCAATGACAGCATAGCCACCGTTATCTTCAAGATTGACGACATAGAAAGTTGTGTCACCGGATGCACTGCGTCCAAGTCCATCAGTGCCATAGACGTTTACGTCCTTGACTATCGGGAGTGCGCGCGACATGCCGTAGAAACTTGTAAATGCCTCTATAGCGCATGCCTTGGCTTCTTCGGGAGTGCGTGTTCCGGTGAGGGCTGTTTGTTCGTCTTTGATGCTCTGCGTCGGCATTTGTGGCTCGTCTGTCTGCGAGCAAGCCCACATAACGGCAGCGACAATTACAATAAAGAGGTTTCTTTTCATGAGTAAAATTTTATGGAATGGTTAAGTTTTTCAATTCAATATGTGAGGTCAAGATAGCCTGCGAACACTCCGTGGGTGGCAGTATGGCAGCATATATAGTAGATGCCTGGAGTGAGATCTACTTCAAGTTCGGGCGAGTACACGACGAAGCTGCGCTCGAATCCGTTGGAATCGCTTATCGTCACATCCATAGGAAGGATTTCCGTTTCCGATGTGAATAGAAGAATGCCGTCCTCATAGCTGCACAGAATCTCGGCGGATGACGGTTTGGAAGGACGTGTGGTTGGTGGTGTTTGCTTTAGTTTTGTTTTAGTACCTGTATTCGATGTTTGCCCGATGACAAAGGTACAGCTAAAAAGTAATAGCAAGAGTGTGACAAAGTGTTTCATTGAGTGCTATTTTTTGTTAAGGTTCGTACTACAAATTTATATCTTTTCTGCGAGGTATTTCTAATTTCGGTAGTAAAATAATCTATCCGAGTTGCCGTGTATATGTCTATGTATCAGCGTTTTACTATCCAATGGCCGATCTAAAATCTATCTGCTCGTAAATGGCTGAGTATTAGCGCGTTGTGCAAGTAGCTGGGGATTAAGCAATTAGGGCGCGGTGCTTTCAGCCTCCGGGGCAGATATTTTAGGTGGAATTCTTACGCCGGGCAGCAGGCGCCCGGGGAAACAAGATTTATGGTTCACGGCCATGGCTTGCGTCAGTGCCCATGAACAGCAGATAGGGCGCCTACACGACAGCTTCCCTATCTTTTACCGAATTGCCTCTAAAAATATTCAAGATATAGATCCTTGCGATATGAGTCGAGCTGTTCTATTCTTTTTTTGAGTTTGGCTTTGCGATTGTAGACAGCTTCGATGCGTATGCCGAATAACACGCTGATGGCCCGTGAATCAAGGCCGACGGTGAGATAAAGGAAAAGCAATTTGTCGTCGTCGGATGCGGATGGCATATCTTCGTTGAAATTGCAGAGAATATCTGATTTGTGACGGTTTACCGTATCGCAGAGACGATTGACGGTAGAAGAATCTTTTCTGAATCTTTCGATTAATTCCTCCACACGCCTGTATATGGCCATTTTTTCGCTTGCAGAGCCTTGCGGCCGATAATACTCACCGCACAGCTGATTAAGCAATCCGAATCTATCGGCTAATATGTCGTTGATTTCTTTTTTCAGGGCATTTTCTCGGCTTCTGCCTTGCTCGTTATTATCTGCTATGGTCTGTTGATGAATTTTTATAGAATCGGTCAGCGATTGTATAAGCTGTATATTTTCATTCCGCTGCTTTCGATGCAGGATGAAGCGCTGACGTAAGATTATCGAACCAAGAACCGCAAGCACCAAAATAAAAATCAATATCGCGCGATAGCCAATTCTTTCAGTCTGCATCTTGTGCTTCAGTTCGGCATCACGGTGTGAGTAAAAGGTGGCAATTTGCTGATTGGCGTTTTCTCTCATTATGCTACCTAATATGCTGTCGTTATAAAAAAAATCTTTTAACAACAGATTATAGGCAGTTTTGTAATCCCTATCGGCTGCCGCAATTCTAAAGCCGAGCGAACTCTTGAAATCAGGGTCTTGCATTTCGTCATAATATGCTTTTGCCTCCTCTTTTTTGCCAAGCCGTAGACATGCAAGTCCTATATGATGGATTACTCTGTCATTTTCAAAGCCATAAAAATCCTTAATATAACATAATGCATTATAAGCGGAGTCGTTGTTGTTTAGGTTAAGATAATTGATAGCCTTTACTCTCAAAGCGCTTGCAATCAACAGACTATCATCCTTTTTTATTGCCCGCCGAAGCGCTCTGTCGGCATATATCAGAGAGGAATCATAGCTGAACGTAGAACCAAAGTGTACCGCCAAATCGCACAAGGCGTAGTTGATATAAAGTGAGTCGCCGTAGCGGCAGAAACTGTCGTAAGACAAGCGGCTGTAGCGCAGCGCGTTCTGCTGGCTGTAAATGTCGTTGAATACATCGGCGAGATAACGGTAGATAAGCCCGAGGTAGAGATTGTCACCGAGTTCCTTTCCTAATTCCTCAGCCAAGAGGAGACTGTTCACGGCATCGCCATACTTCTTGTTCTTGCAGCAGTTCAGTCCTGTAAGGTAGTGGTATATCATGCGATCTCTCACGGTACCGTTTTCGTCGGCACCATAGAATTGGCCGGCCAGGGCCAGCAGAGAGTCGTCGGCGGTCTCCCATTGGAGCTTGTTGCCTGCCCATGCCCGGTAGAGAGCCGCGCGGGCGCGTTCATGGCTCCCCGTGGCGTTGACATTCCGGGCTATGAGCAGGGCGCTGTCCGGGTGTGTCTGCATCAGGGAGGCGGCGCGGTCGAGTTCGGTCTGTGCGCGACGTCCGCTACAGGCTGCCAAAAGGGATAAGACGAGAACTATTATTAAAAGATTGCGCATTATTTACATATGAGGAAGCCCTTTCGGGCATGAAGCATTGTGAGATGGCTTGGGGCTTATGGTCGCAAAGTTAGGTGATTATTGTGATTGATGCAATTATTTTCTTGGAAAATGGGATAAGTTGTTGCGTAAAATCCGCGTAAAGCCCGCCCCTCCGGGGCTTTGCGTCGTAGGGCATCTCTGCCCCGCGTTGCGCTGCGCTCCACGCGGGGTTAATCATGGACCCGCGCGTCCCGCGCTCTTTCTTTTTTGAGTTTATAGTTTATAGGTAAGAGGGGGCTTCTGAGGATGCGGGCGCGATATATCGCGCCCCTACAATTTACTTGTAATCAATTGTTTGTATTTTGATGCGCGGGGGTGTGTGAATTACAGGCGGAGTACAAAGTCGGGGCCGTCGCAGCGCTTGCCGTCGAAATAGAATTTGCGCTTTACGTCAAGGCCATTGATTTTTGCGTCATAATATATGTCGATGTCGCGCGTTCCGATATGGAGGATACACCCCTCGTGTCGGGCTGCGCCGTCGAATTCGCCTATTTTAAGGTATTCACCGTCAAGCAATATCACGCCGTACCAGTAGGGCAGGTAATAACGGCCTGAATTGACTACTTCCATGGGGTAAGTTTTATCCTTATATGTGACGCTTATCTCTTCTCCGAGTATGTTGCCGGGCACTGATTCGTCGAGCAGATTTTGTCCGGATGCGTTTACCACTTTTACGGTGAAGTTGACAGGGACATAGTCATAAATCACATCGCCGCCGGGCTCGTCGGAGCATGCGGCGAGGAGGAGGGGGAGAAGAAGGAGATATTTTTTCATGATGATAGTTTTATGTCTATTATAATGATTGGGTTATCTGAAAAGACTGCATGGGCGGTGTGGAAAAAAAGTTACCAGCTGAGGCGCAGTCCTATGGGAAGGTTGAATACCGTGGAATTTTCCTGCCAGTAGGTGGGAAGGGCGGACCGGTTGTTGAAGTTGTATCTTATGCCGGGTTCTGCAAACAGTCCTACGGTGGGGGTGATGGAGTATTGCAGGCCGAGGCCGAATGACAGCGAGAACTGTGTCCTTGCTGACAATGAGGGCAACATGTACGGCTCGACATTTCCCTTTGTCACGGAAGTGGAGAGGGAGTTGCCGACGGGGAAGTCGACAGCGGCTCCGGCCGCGGCATACAGCGAGAAGCGCGATTTGCCGACGAGCCTGCAATTCAGCTTCAGCGGCACGCCTATGTAGCTTGTGCGGTAGCGCTGTGCAGCCTCGAATTTCTTGCCGGTGTAGTCAATACCAGTGCGCAGGAGCGTGTAGCTGATACCGGATTCAAGGCTCAGACGGTCGGTGAGCTGCCGGCTGACAGCTATTCCCACAGTTATCGGCATTTCATGGCTGACGTTGCGCCGCGAACGTGCAATATCCTCAACTATCTCAGGCGGCGGTTTGGGGCCGGGGTCGCTGTCAGAGGCAAGGTCATCTCCGATACCCCTGAGGTCGGGCAATTTTCCGTTCAGCCCGTAAATGGCGCCAACATTCCATCCTGTGTGTTTCTTTGGCGGAATGGGCAGGGCAGTTGTAACGGGCTCGGTCAAAGGCTCTTTTCGGGGTGTCTCGGGCGCCGATTCGTTCTGTGAGACAGGCTGGGGGGGTTCTTCCACGAATGGGAGCGTATCAGCGGGAACGGGAACGAGAACTTCCGCAACAGCCGGCTTTTCAACAGCTTCCGCTGTATGGCGGCGGATATATTCAACGGCTGTGACAGTGTCGGCCGACTCCCGGTTTTTCGCTGTGTCGGCGGCTACTACCGGGGCTTCTGCGGCAATGCGGACGTGGGGCGTGTCGGGCATATCAAGGCTATCGCGCCGACTGTGGGGCGACAGGAGCCACCATCCGGCCAACGCGCAGAGCAACAACACAATGACCGCGCCGGATTTTTTCTCAAGAATCATCTTGCGCAGCAATACCTTTGCGTGGTAGAGCTGCGATGACGACGAGTGCGGCGCTATACCGAGAAGGCGCCCTATCTCCTTGTGGCTCTTGTGCTCCAGCACGGCAAGCTTGAAGATGTTGCGGTAGCCGTCGGGCAGGCGGTTGACGATTTCTTCCAGTTCTTCGTAGGTCAGTATTTCTTCCAGCTCCGGCACCTCCGGCAGCTCCATGTCTTCGTCGAGGACGGTAGTAAGGTCGATCCGGCTAAGGTAGTTCAGGGATAGGTTCTTCATTATGGTCCCCATCCAGTATTCGAGTCTGTCGGGCTGCCGAACCTCCTCCATGTGGGTGAAAACGACGACGAAGCCGTCGTGCAGGATATCTTCGGCGGCGGCTTCGTCGCTGACATATCGGTGTATCAGGCGCATCATCTTGGGGGCATAGCGACGGTATAGGGCGGCCATCGCCGATTTGTCGCCGGCGGCACATTGCTCTATGATGCTCCTGTTGTCCATGTCTTATATTAGCATGATGGAAGATATGGCGAAAGACTGCATGGGAGTTTATAGTTGGGAGTTAGGAGTTGGGAGTTAGGAGTGTGGAGTTTGCCCGCCCCTCCGGGGCTTTGCCACGCCCCGCGTTGCGCTGCGCTCCACGCGGGGTTAATCATGGACCCGCGCGTCCCGCGCTTTTTTATTTTTATGGGAGTTCGAGTATGTAGGCGGGGGAGGGTGGTGCGTCGGTGACGGTCTCGCCGTCGCCCTGGGAGGTGGGCTGGACGTAGATGTGGAGAAGGACGGTCTTTGCGATGTTCATGGTTTTGGTTGTAGGTTTTTTCCTTTAAAATAATTGCAGACGGCGGCTCGCAGGCGCTCCATCGCTTCCGGTCGGGATGAGGGAGGAGGCGTGCCGGGTGTGTCGACGGCGAGGACGGGGAATGGCGGGATGCCTTCAACGCTTCCGGCCACGGCGAGCACCGGGATGCCCCTGCGGGCGGCAAGCTCGGCGACAGCGGCCACCACCTTGCCCGCGCCGGTCTGGCGGTCGATGCGTCCTTCGCCCGTGATTATGAGCGAGGCCGAGGCGAGGTCGCGGGCGTAGATGTCGAGCATATACTGCGCACCGCTGCGCGTGTCGGCGCCGAGGACGGTGGCGAGGGCGTGACCGATGCCTCCTCCGGCGCCGTCGATGGCCGAGGAACGTCCCGGCGCGACGATGCGGCTCCAGTGGAGCATGGCGCTCCGGAGCAAGGGCAGTTCGTCGGCGGTGAATCCCTTCTGCGGGGCGAAGTCAAGGGCAGACAGGGCTACTCCGGAGGATGGTACGAGCGAGGCGTGCACGTCGGAGAGTGCCGTTATGCGGGCGCCGAGGCCGACGGACGGCAGTTCGGTCCGCGCCACCAGCGGCAGCAGGCGGGGCGTAAGCGGCGTGTCGATAAGCCGGCCGTCGGCGTCGTAGGCTTTCAGGCCGAGGGCCTGGAGCATCCCGGCGCCACCGTCGCAGCAGGCGGTGCCTCCGATGGCAGCCAGCACGTGGCTATGGGTGCGTAAGGCCAAAGCAATGGCGCGGCCGAAAGCGTAGCTGCTGCGGAGCATGGGCGCCGCGTTGCCGAAGCATTGCGGGCCGATGCAGGCGTGGGATTCCACTACGGCGCAGTCGGGCGGCAGACGGTCGGCGAGCAATTCGGCGGTGCCGTCGCCGCCGTCGGCCATAGGGCACAGCTGAATGGCGTCGCGGACGCCGGCCTCCCGCAAACCAAGCGCTATAGCCATGGCCGCGTCGGTGGCGTCCATGGTGCCTTTGAATTTGTCGGGAGCGATTACAATCATGCACAAATTTAGTGAAAATTCAGCATCCGGGGCTATGAATTGTAATGAAAAGATGCGTTGCTGCCCGAGGAACAACTATTTCAGCAGTTCCCTGCCGTTACCTCCATCTTCAAGCACACTCATCTGATGGATGGCAATCTGATTTAGTTTTATCAGCCTCTCCTGTTGCGGGATTCCTTGTTCGATAAATACCGCATTGAGATTCTCCATATTGGAAAGACATATCAGCTCATTGACAGAGGCGTAATCGCGGATGTTCCCTTTGAGGTCGGGATTGGCGTCACGCCATTGTTTTGCTGTCAGTCCGAAAAGCGCCATATTGAGCACGTCAGCTTCACTGGCATAAATAATGCTTGCCTGAGCTTTTGTAATCTCGGCGGGAATGAGATTGTGCATGATAGAATCAGTGTGGATTCGGTAGTTTATCTTGGACAGCTCTCGTTTTGCCGACCAGCCGAGTTGTTTCTGCTCTTCTTCCTTCAGGCGCTGAAACTCTTTGACAAGGTAAAGTTCAAACTCGACAGATACCCAGCTTGCAAACTTGAATGCAATGTCTCGCTGGGCGTAGGTTCCTCCGTCACGGCCCAATTTATTGATAATTCCGATTGCCCCTGTCAATTCAATCCAGCGGCTTGGACTCATTGTGAAGGAATTAGAGCCGGCCTCTCTCATAATGGGGTCGAATTCGACCCTATTAAAATCCGGATTGTTCAGCGACTCCCATAAACCGAGATATTCAAGGGTGTTCTTAACCCTCATCCAATTCTTTACAACGTCTTTAGGTTCAACAGGATTCTTCTGACGGGCAATGTCAGTAATACAGATGAAGTCTATGCCGTTTTTGGCAAGAGTTCTGATTGTTGTGTCTTTTACATGTAATTTAGCCATTCGGTTCCCTCTGTTGAATTTGTCGGTGTGCGATTACAATCATGCACAAATTTAGTGAAAATTCAGCATCCGGGGCTATGAATTGTAATGAAAAATGTGTAATTTCGCAGCAAATAATCCATACCCACAATCATGAGACTTAACGTCAGACTGCTCGTAGCGAGCGCGCTCGCGGCCATGTGCTTCACTCCGGCCGCGGCAGAGAAACTTGTAATGCTTCACACCAATGACACGCACTCGCAGATCGACCCCTTCGAGGAGGACGACCTGGGCGGCGTGGCACGGCGCAAAGTGCTTATAGACAGCGTGCGGGCAGCCGAGCCGCACGTGCTGCTGATAGACGCCGGCGATGCCGTGCAGGGAAGCCTGTTCTTCACGCTCTTCGGCGGCGAGGTGGAGGAGCGTCTGCTCAACGCTCTGGATTATGACATCCGCATTCTGGGCAACCATGAGTTTGACAACGGCATAGACAGCATAGGGCACTGGATGCGTATGAGCAACGCCGACCTTATATCGACCAACTACGACATGCGCGGCGCTCGCATTGGCGAAATCTTCAAGCCTTACACCATCAAGCGTGTGGGCGACCGCCGCATAGGCTTCATCGGCATAAACCGTGACCCCGAGGGCCTGGCGCGAGTGGGGACCTACGACGGCGTGAAGTACAAGGACGCCATAGAGGCCGCCAACGCCGCGGCGTGGTGGCTGAAAAACGTCGAGCATGTGGATGCGGTGGTGGCCGTGACCCACATAGGCTACAAGGTGGCCGACGACATCGACGACGTGACCCTGGCCCGGAAGTCGCGCGACATTGACGTGATAATAGGCGGACACAGCCACACTACCATAGACCCCGCCACGAAGGAGGGCCGCGAGATGGGCCACGTGGTGAACGCCGCCGGCGACACCGTGCTGATAGCGCAGACGGGCAAGGGCGCCCGTAATCTCGGAGTGGTGGAGATAGACCTGGAGACGCTCAAGCCTACGTCGCGCTACCTGAAGGTGGACAAGCGGCTCGATGCGCGAGTGGACCGTGACCTGACGGCTGTGATAGACGCATTCCGCACCGGGGTAGACTCGCTCAACGCCGTGCGCGTGGCTACGTCGGCCGTGCCTCTGGAGCAGGGCAGCCCCGAGCTGCTGAACTACGTCAGCGACTTCGTGCTGGAGCGCGGCCGTGAGCTCGTGCCGGACGGCAAGGTGGACCTGGCGATGATGAACCGCGGCGGCCTACGCCGTTCGCTGCCTAAGGGCGACATCTCGGAAGGACAGATAATAATGATGATGCCATTCTACAACTATATAGACGTGATAGACATCAAGGGCTCCGACCTGCTGGACGCCTTCGACGTGACGGCCGTGGCCGGCGGGCAGGGCATAAGCAGCAACGTGCGGTACACCGCTAACCCTAAAGCCAAGAAAGCCTCGAACATCACCATCGACGGCAAGCCCATAGACCCGAACCGCACCTACAGGCTCGCCACCATCGACTATCTGAGCAACGGCGGCGACTACATGAAACCCCTCACCAAAGGCAAACGCGTGGCGCAGAGCCCGAACGTGATATACTATGACCTCATGGACTACATGCGTGCTGAGAAGGGCGAGATACGTCCTTCGTCGGAGAAACGAGTGAAGGTGGTACGTTGAACATTCTTAAACAGCCTCTAAATTGAAAAAGCGATTTCTGATTTCGGCAATGGCGCTGACGGCGGCGGCCCTGATAGGTGTGGCCGTGCGTCCGACGCTTGTGGCACGTTCCAATACCCGCGCGTGCGAGCGCTGGGTCGACTCCGTGTATGGTACGCTGACTGAACGTCAGCGCGTGGCCCAGCTGTTCTGTCCCAAGATAAATCCGCGCAGCGCCGACGCCCGCCAGACGGCGTTGCGCTATGTGGAGGCCGGCGTGGGCGGTCTGCTATTCTCGGAGGGCTCGCTGGCGCAGTACGCCTCGCTCACCAACTACGCGCAGGAGCACAGCCGCGTGCCGCTGCTGATGACCTTCGACGGCGAGTGGGGCCTCTCGATGCGTATCAAGAACACACCGCGCTTTCCGCGCAACATGGGTCTCGGCGCAGTGGCCGACCCGCGGCTGCTGTATCAGTACGGCCGCGAGATGGCGCGTGAGTGCCGCCTGGCAGGCATACAGGTGAACTTCGCTCCGGACGCCGACGTGAATTCCAATCCGGCCAATCCTGTGATAGGCCAGCGCTCGTTCGGCGAGAACCCCGCCAGGGTGGCCGCGCTGGTGTCGGCTTACTCGCAGGGTCTGGAGGACGGCGGCGTGCAGGCCGTGGCAAAGCACTTCCCGGGTCACGGCGACACTTCCACCGACTCGCACAAGACCGTCACCACCGTGAGCCACGACCGCGCGACTCTCGACAGCGTGGACCTCGTGCCCTTCCGCCGCTTCATCAAAGACGGCTATTCGGGCGTGATGGTGGGTCATCTCACCACGCCGGCGCTTGACGCCTCGGGACGCCCGGCGTCGCTGTCGCACTCCATCACCACCGGTCTGCTGCGCGACAAGATGGGCTTCGAGGGACTGATATATACCGACGCTCTCGGCATGAAGGGCGCCATCGTGGCGGGCAAGAACAACTGCATCCTGGCGGTGCAGGCCGGCGCCGACGTGCTCCTGTCCGAGCCCTCCACCATAAAGGACATTGACGCCGTGTGCGCGGCCGTGAAAGCCGGCACCATCAGCAAGGCCACCATAGAGGAGAGCTGCAAGCGCGTGCTGCGCTACAAGTATCTGCTCGGCCTCAGCCGTCGCCTGCATGTGCAGGAGGATGCTGCGAAGCTGGAGGCTTCGATAAACTCGCCGCAGGCCGACCGAGTGAACCGTCTGCTGACTGCGGCCTCAATGACCGTGCTCACCAACAAGCACAACATGCTTCCCCTGGGCGACCTTGACAAGAGTACGATAGCGGTGGTGAGCATAGGCGCTCCCGCCGAGAATGAGTTCGCCGAGATGTGCTCGCGCTATGCCCGCGTGGAGTGCTTCTCCGTGACGGCCGAACATCCGATGACGTCGGCGACGGCGAACCGGATAGGGCGCCACGACATAGTGGTGATGGCGGCGTTCACCGACAAGCCCTGGGCACGACAGGCTGCGGCAATGCTGCGCGGCACCAAGGGGCTGGTGGAAGTGTACTTTGTCAACGCCTATCGTATGGCCCGCTTCGAGTCGGCGCTCAAGAGCGCCCAGGCTGTGCTGCTGGCTTATGACGATACACCGCTGACGCGCGAATATGCTGCGCAGGCTATCTTCGGCGGCATCAACGTGGACGGCAAGCTGCCCGTCACTCTCAAGGGCCTCTACAAGATCGGCAGCGGCCTGAAGCTGCGCAAGACGCGCCTGGGCTACACCGTGCCGGAGGCTAAGGGCCTGAGGGCGTCGCTGACCGACAGCATCGACAGCATCGTGGGCGTGGGCCTGCGCACGGGAGCCTTTCCCGGTTGCCAGGTGCTTGTGGCCCGCGGCGGCGACGTGGTGCACAGCCGCAGCTACGGTCGCATCACCAAGGGCGGCGCCAAGGTGACGAACGCCACCGTCTACGACCTCGCGTCAGTGTCGAAGGCAATAGGCACGCTGCCCGGAGTGATGAAGGCTTACGACATGGGGCTGTTCTCGCTCGACGACCGCGCCTCTCAGTATATCCAGGGCCTGCGCGGCACCGACAAGGAAGGCATCACCGCCCGCGAACTGCTGTTTCACGAATCGGGAATGAAGCCGGCCATCAACGTGTATGAAATCATGTTCGACACGGCGAGTTACAGCGGTCCGCTGTTCACCGGAAAGGCCGACAAGAACCACAGCATATGGGTGCAGCCCCGTGCTTACGGCCACAACGCCGCAAAGCTGCGCACCGACCTGTATTCGCCCGTGCGCGGCGCCGGCCGCGATATAGAGGCCGCAAAAGACTTCTTCATCGGCAGCGCGACCGTCGACACCATCATGCAGCGCATCTACCACAATCCACTGCGCAAGAACAAGGACTATACCTACTCGTGCCTCAACTTCTGCCTGCTGATGGATATGGAGCAGAACCTGACGGGACAGCGCCACGACCGCTTCGTGACGGACAGCATATGGGCTCCTCTGGGTGCCTACACCATGTGTTACCGGCCCAAGGGAAAGCATGCTCTCGACCGTATAGCTCCTACCGAGAACGACACCTACATGCGCAAGCAGACGGTACACGGTTATGTGCACGACGAGACAGCCGCCATGCTGGGCGGTGTCAGCGGCAATGCGGGCGTGTTCGGCTGTGCCGACGACCTCGCCAAAGTGTGCCAGATGTGGCTTAACGGCGGCGATTACGGTGACAAACGTGTGCTTTCCGAGGCCACTGTCGACCTGTTCACCCGCACCAAAAGCCCCACCTGCCGCCGCGGTCTGGGTTTCGACAAACCCGACAAGGAGAATCCTGACTATTCTCCGACTTGCGAGGAGGCGGGGGCCGGTGTGTACGGTCATCTCGGCTTTACGGGCACGGTGTTCTGGGTCGACCCGGACGAGGAGCTGATATTCGTGTTCCTTACGAACCGCGTAAATCCCACGCGCGACACTCCGGCGTTCAACAAGCTCAATATCCGTCCCGAGCTTTTCAGGCAGGTATATAAGGCTATTATTTAGTTAATAGCTTAGAGTCTTACCTATAAACTATCAACTATTGAGATACTGTCCTTTGCCGGCGGTTGTATGGCCGTAGGCTACGGCGTGGCGGGGACAGGCGTGATAGCATGCGAGGCAGAAGGCGCAGTCGTCGGCCCAGACGGGACGGCCCTGCGCGTCGGCGCTGATGTTGGCCATCGGGCAGGCGCGCATGCATGCGCCGCAGGCTATGCAGGCGTCGGTGTGGCGGAACGGGCGCGGCGACATGCTGTGGCGTACGAACCAGGGATAGATCAGACGTGTCTTGAGCCACGCCATGCTGCCGGGTACGGTCATGTCAGGTCCTTCGGTCATCGCCGCCGCAATCTCGGCCACGCGTGCCGGCATGGCCGCAATCTTTGCCTCCGCCACGGGGACGGGGTCGACGTCGAAGCCTTTCATTGTGACATACGTGTTTGGCATCTGCACGCTGAATGCCCGCACGGTGCGCCAGCCGCGTCGCTGCATCTCTTTGCGCCACATCGCGGCGCAGAGACCGATGTCGTCGCCGCAGGTGGTGAGCATGAAATGAGGCAGCTTGTCCGCACCATCGAGGCGGACGCGGCGCATGAAGCGCCGCATGACGGGCGGCACGCCCCAGGAGTAGGTGGGGAACGCCCACACTACGCGGCCGCCGGATGCGGCGAGCTGGGGTGCGGGGCTGTCTGCGCGCAGCATCGCGGGCGTAAGGCGTAGGACCTCGTCGCCGGTGAGGGCTGCGAGAGCCTTGGCCGCGGCCGCGGTGTTTCCGCAGCCGGAGAATACGATAATCATCGGCGTGGAGTGGTGTTGCGTATCGTCACCTGCGTGGCGCCGAATCCGTATTCGCGGAAAGAGGCGTCCTGCACGTCGTGGCCTTTGTAGCGGTGGTTGAGTTCCTTCATGAGCGCTTCGCGCAGAATGCCGTTGCCTTTGCCGTGGATGAACACCAGGCGTACGCCCGGCGTGCGCAGATACTTGTCCATCTCGCTGCGGAAGCGGTCGACCTGGGCGTTGAGTATGTCGGCATTCGACATGCCGCGGAGGTCGTCGAAGAGTTCGGTGGCGTGTAGGTCTATCTCGATGGTGTCGCCGGCTTTTGGCCTGGTGGTGTGTTCCTTGCGGCGCACGGGGCGGTCGGCGCGCTGTTTCTCTTTCATCGCGCGCTCAAGTACGTCCGGGTCGGGCCGCCGCTGCGGACGGAGGGGCTTGTCGTCGCGCACTATGTCGAGGGCAATGACGGGCGAGTCGAAGTATTCGTTGCGTGTGAAGCAGTGCAGACGTGCGAAGCGTGTGGTGTCGAGATGCGTCTCCACCAGCACCGGCTGCTTGATGGCGAAAGCCTTGCCGGAGGTCTTGCATGCGCACATCTGTATGGCTATGCGGTCCATGGCAGGGAGGTCGGTGCGGCCGAACTCGAAGGCGAAGACCTGCATGTTTGGCTCGGCCACGCCGCGGTGGCGAAGTGTCCAGAGCTCGTCATCGTCGGCACGCGTCATCACGGCGTAGTCTATCAGATAGTTGGAATCGTTGACAAGGTATGCCTCGAAAGAGCTTTGGCTCAGGTTCTTGATGTCGATAGGCTCGAATCCGAGCACGACGTTGAGCACGTCGCCGGTCTCTGTTTCCTCGATTTTTTCCTCCGGCTCATCCTCAGGCGGCTCCGGCTGTCGGCGGGGCGGCTGCTGCGGAGCTTCGTCGACCTTGGGCTCTACCGGCGCTCCGTGTGTCGGCGTTATGCCCGCCGACGACACGACCACGCATTCGCGCAGCAGCACGGGGGTCTCGAATCCGTCTTCGTCGACGTAGGCAATGTTGCCTGTTATCTTCACTATTCTGCCTCCCCCGGTGGTGTTGAGGAAACGCACGGTATCGCCTGTCTTTGGAGTCATAGTCTGTTTTGTGTTTTGTGGATGCAAAATTACGACTTTTTGCAAAAAAGTCAGTATATTTGTAGACGAGTTAGTATTTTTAAACAGTCTTTTGTATGGAATATAGAATTGACCAGTGCTATGATTTTCCGGTCGACACGACGGCCGATGTTAATGAGGAATTTTTCAGGATATTGCAGGATGGCGGCAGGGAAATAAGGCTGCTTAAGCTTAAGTATCAGATAGGCAGGGAGCTGCCTCCGGTTATAAGGTGCCGCGTGAAGATGCTGCGTGGCGGAGAGCCGGTTTTAAGCCATATCCCTGCAGAGCATGTTTTCAGACTGTACGGGTCGCGCGACTGGATGCACGAGTCTTATGATTTCAAGGTCTTGCGTCTGCCTCAGGGCATAGGCGGTTTTTATGAGCTTACTGATTCCAACGGCATTATTTTCCGGTTGCCTTCGGATGACTCCCGCCTGACACCGGGGCAGAACGTGCGTTGCCGTTTCGAGCGTCTTACACCCGGATTCTTTCAGCTGCGCCGCGACCGTGAGGACGAGGTGCTTCAGTTTCTCACACCCGACGATATAGTTTCGGCTCTGAATCTGCCTCCGGTATTAGGTGCTTTCCTGCGCCGCTACATTCCTTCGCTTCCGCCGTTCGCCGAGTCGATGGCGGAGTGCGCCGAAGGCCGTGCGGGGTGGGTGATAACGCTGATGGAGGCATTTCGCTCCACGGTGGCGGAACTGTTTGCAACCGCCCGCGTGCCGCGCAACGTTCTTGCTCTGAAAGCAATGTTCCAGGCCATGCGTGAGGCCACTCTGCTGCTGCTTGAGGACAGCGAGTTCATGCGCAACGCTACGGGCGACAGCCGGTCGGCCATGCAGCAGCTGCTGACGGAGACCGCCGAGAGCGTGGAGCCGTATCAGCGGGCTATCAGGATGCTGAGCGACGGCAGCTATGAGAGCTACGTGCGCAGCCTGATGGAGAAGCTGCGCCGAAGCGGCTATCTGTATCACCCGAAGTTGCAGTTCGCAACGATGATGGCTGTGTTCCGCCTGAAGCCGGAGCTTATCAAGAAGTCGCTCGGCAGTATCTATGACGCCGTGATGCAATGGCGCCTGGAGACGTGGACCGTCGAACCGTTCCGCAGTGCCTTCGTGGAGCAGTTCGAGATATACGTGGCCGATGCGCGCCGACGCATAGACGAGCTGCCGCAGCCGGAGACCGATGCCGATTTCGGCAATCTCGAGAATGTGATTACCGCCATAGCGCTCCAGCTGCACATAGCCGACAGCCGTTCGTTCGAGGCATACAGCGTGAACCGTTCGCGGCTCTACCGCTACGCGTCGCTTGCCCGACCGCGCTCCGGCGACGCCCTTCTTGACAAGGCTCTGTACACGCTCCTCAACGGCGGCGGCAAGCATCTGGAATTCAGCTATGACAGCATCAAGAACTACACGATGATGGTGACGGCGATGTCGACGCCCATGCACGATGCGCAGCGCCAGATAGATACGCCGAGGGTGCTGAACAGCGGACATGTGCGTGTGGAGCTGTCGGCCGACGGTCTTACGCTGCGTCGCACCGACGAGGCGCCGGGGGCCGACCAGGTGCTTCCCAACAACTCCATACCCTGGCTGACTCCCAGGGTGTATCTGGACGGCGTGCCGCAGCTATCGCGCGCCAAGCTGAACAAATTCTCGGCGCATCAGGAACTGTGGAAGAACATCGAGCTTGCACTGCTGGAAGAACGTACGGCTCCGGAGCCCGGCCGGCGTCCGCAGGCCGACGAGGGCGACGAGGTGGAGATAATCATCACCGGCTCCGAGCCCGACCGCTACAGCGGCAACAAGAATCCCAAGCTCTTCTGCCGTATCGCCGACGAGAACTACGAGGACGGCGAGGGCTACATGGAGCGCTGCGACATAGTGGACTTCAAGATACCGGCTATAGGGCCGGAGGTATATAAGGACGAGGAAGGGCGCCCGCTGCGCTTCCCGGCCACCGTGGTGTCGTGCGACGAGAACGGCTATTATCATTTCAGCATAAAGGAACAGGTCAACAGGCTGGTACGCGGCGAGCTGGCTAATCGTACAGACGTCGTGGTGGCCGTGATAACCTATGTGGACGGCCCGCTGTACGGCGCCATATGCGAGCGCGGTTTCGGACTATTCATAAAGCGTACAGAGGGATTCGAAAACCTTCCGGCGCGTACTTACGTGAGAGTACGCCTGACAGACATTCCCGTAGAGGGCAGCCTCGTGGGAGAGATTGTGGACTACGCTCTCGAGGGCGAGAGCGTGGAGCAGTCGCTGGCTCTGAAGTATCTGCTGCATGCCCTGGGCGAGTCGCCCGAGGCGGAGGAAGCTGACGACGAGATAATACGCGATTCCGACGAACTGCTGTCCGGCGACGAACTCGCCGAAATCATACAGATGCTGCGGTACAAGGCTCTTGCAGCTCCGGAACTGCTTACGGCCGTCGATTACTTGGGCCTGGCCCGTGTATTGGCAAAGGTGATAGGCGATGACGATACCGCCTCTATGCTTCAGACCCATATGGCGCTTCTCGGCCAGCATCAGTTCTATGCCGACAACACGCGCATCGACGCTGACAGCCTCATGTGCCTGGAAGCGGCAGCCAGGAGCAACCCGCTGCTTGAGCGTATGTACAAGCGTCTGCACATAGTGTCGCTGCTCGGACGGCCCGACAGCCTGACGGAACTCTCGGGCTACGTGGAGTCACCGCGCAACGAGCTGGAAGGTACGCTGGCGCGTCTCGTGAGCAGCTACAACATGCTTTCGGACTGCGGAGTCGAGGACGCTGACAGCCTCCGCTTCATAAAAAAACGCATAGCCAGTCTGCTGGGCGTCAACAGCGAGACGCACCACCTCAAGCATTACGGCTCGGAGTCGCAGTACGTCGAGTTCAAGAGCTCGCTCGTATTCCCTGCCATGAAGAAGGGAGAGACGCACGTCGATGCCGACAAGGAACGCCAGCACAGAGAGATACTGCAGGTGATAGCCGGTTTTCTCAACTCCACGGGCGGTACGCTCTTCCTGGGTGTCAACGACCAGCACTACGAGAAGGGCCTTCAGGGCGACTTCCCATATCTGCCCAAGAACGTGCGCACAATCGACAATCTGTGCGTGTATCTCGACAACCTTGTGCGCGCCGGCTACGACCAGGGCGCTACAGTCGGCAACTACGTGCATATATCGCCCGACGAGGAGTCGGAACGCGGCGTAGTGGTAGTGAAGGTAGACCCCAGCCGCCGCCCCGTGACGCTCGGCGGCGACATATTCGTGCGTCAGAGCTCGTCGACAGTACCTATGCTTGATGCCGACCGCCAGATATTCATCGCCGATCGCGAGCGACGCTACGACGAGATGATGCGCATATCCGGCGTGACGATGCCTGACGACGGTACGGCTGAGGAGGCTGTGGAAAGCGACGGGGTTGCGCCTGCACCGTCGGTCCATGCTTCGGCAAGCGACGATAAGACGGAGCCGGCGGAGTCGCGCCTGATACCGACGTCGGCGTGGCGTCACAATGTGCTGCACAGTTATGAAGACGGCTATTATGACCCGTTCTGCTATATCTATTTCAATGATAAAGGAGAGGTGAGCTACAGCCGCAGCGACATTTACCGCGACCAGGACGGCGACTGCCTGGGCGCACTGGCGGTCAGCCCTGACGAGACCTCCGGCTTCCTGCTGCTCTGCTTCGAGGGAGAATACGTAGCCAAGGTGCCCCTGCGCGAGCTTTTCGAGAAACCGGAGAATACCGCTGTGCGTTACTGGGACGGCGCACCGTTGTGTTTTGTGACTGTAGCCCGGCAGGGCGACGGACTCATGTGCGTGTTCGCCGACAACGGCGGCGGCATGAGCGCACGGTGTACGCCGGTGACCGAGATTTCGGATTGCCGCATTACGGCCCAGCCTCAGCGCATCATCGATATGCCGGTAGCGGGTATGGTCGGGTGCGAACTGGTGGCGTCGTCGGCCTTCGAGCAGCTCGACAAATATATGAGCAAACGCCTGAGCCAGCGTCAGACGGGATTCACGCTGCACGTGCGTCCCGGGCAGGATGCCGCCGCCAAGGCTGTGGAAAGCCTGTTTGCCCAGTGCAGACCCCAAAGTAAATAACAATACATGCACACAATGAATCCGCTGTTCACTATAATAACTGTCTGCCGCAATGCGCTTGAAAATCTGCGCGTGACGGTAGCGTCGGTAGACTCGCAGACGTGCCGCCTGTACGAGCACATAATAGTCGACGGAGCCAGCACGGACGGCACCGTAAAGTGGCTTCTCGACCATCCGTCGCCGCTGCGCCACATCATCAGCGAGTCTGACAAAGGCATATACGATGCCATGAACAAGGGCCTTGCGATGGCAAGCGGTGACTATGTGGTGTTCCTGAACGCCGGCGACGCGTTCCATGCCTCCGACACCCTTCAGCTCTATGCCGACGCCATCATGGATAACGACTACCCCGGCATAGTGTACGGCCAGACCGACGTGGTGGACGCAAGCCGTCGCAGGCTCGGCGCGCGTCACCTGAAGGCTCCCGCTGTGCTGACGCTGCGGTCGTTTCTGGACGGCATGGTGGTGTGTCATCAGGCTTTTGTGGCTCTGCGGCGTATCACCACGGGGTATGACACCCGCTGGCACTATTCCGCCGACTACGAATGGTGTATACGCTGTCTTCAACATTCGCGGTCCAACATCAGCCTCGGCGACGCCGTGACCGTGGACTATCTGCTTGAGGGCGAGACTTCGCGCCACCACATGCGCAGCCTGATGGAGCGTTTCCGCATAATGTGCTACTATTACGGACGCCGTCGCGCGGTAGCCGCCCACGTCCGTTTTATATTCAGAAAACTCACTGCCCGCAAGGGCGAACCGCGTAACGCATGATAATACATAATGTGACATTCTGTGCCGACCGAAGTCTTGCCGACGAGCTGCTTCTCTGGGTACGGGAGGTGTATGCGCCGGCTGCCGGGGCATGCGGCCTCGAGAGCATGATGCTTGCCCGCGTGATGGGCAGCCCGGACCCGGCTACGGAGAGCTTTGCACTCCAGCTCAGGGCCGAAGGCCTGGGCGCAGTAAAGGCCTGGATCCGGGGACAGGGTGGCCGCCTGACGGAAGACGCCGCGCGCATGTGGGGCGACCGGGTGGTTCTGTTTCCTACAAATCTCCAGGTGCTATGAGTGTCGACCGTCCGGAGAATTTGCGCGATTTCAGGCGTATAATCATCGGCATCGACCCGGGCACGAACGTAATGGGTTACGGTGTGCTGGGTGTGCGCGGCCGGCAGCCTGAGGTGGTGGCCCTCGGCGCACTGCGCTTCAAGGCTGCCGAGAGCCATTATCTGCGTCTGCGCCGCATCCACGAGGATGTGCTTGAGCTGGTAGCTCGCTATCTGCCTGATGAGATGGCTATCGAGGCGCCGTTCTTCGGCAAGAACGTGCAGTCGATGCTGAAGCTTGGCCGTGCACAAGGAGTGGCTATGGTGGCCGCCCTTGTGCGCGATATACCCGTGACGGAGTACGAACCGCGAAAGATAAAGCAGAGCATAACCGGCAACGGTGCTGCCTCCAAAGAGCAGGTGCAGGAAATGCTGCGCCGCATACTGAACATGAGCCGCAGCGAGCTCCCGCGCGAGCTGGACGCCACCGACGCGCTGGCCGCCGCCTTGTGTCATTACTATGAGAGCGACACGCCAAGGCCTGCGTCGGGTCCGCGGTCGTGGAAGGAGTTCGTGGCGAAAAATCCCGGCAAGGTGTCGGGACTGTGAAGCATAAAAATATTTAATTATTTGGCCGTCAGGCACCGTTTTGCTTTAAATTGCGTATCTTTGCAGCCGCAAATCAAAGTTCCAATAGATATCATTATCGCAATTGAAGATTTCGTTTTTCCCCTCTGATGGTTCGTTGCGCCGTCCTCCGGTGGCTGTGTCGGCGCTTCCTGTGGTATTTCTGCTCGTCATGCTTGTGGGCATAATTGTGGCGGGAAGTACAGATCTTATCAACACTTACAGCCCGGCTATCCTGTTGTCGGCTACGGCTTTCAGTCTTGTGCTCGGCCGTGTGTGCCGCAGTTTCTCGCGTCGCTCGCTTGCGCTGGGACTCCAGCGCAGCGCCGTCCAGATATTGCCGGCCGTACCCATGCTCATATGCATAAGCATGGTGGCAACCACATGGATGCTCAGCGGCGTTGTGCCTACGCTTATAGATTACGGTCTGCGCATTATCAGTCCCGTGTACTTCCTGGCTATCGCGTGTGCCGTGTGCGCCGCGGTGTCGGTGCTGACGGGTAGTTCTTGGAGCACAATCGCCACTATAGGCGTGGCCTTCATGGGCATAGGCACCGTGCTGGGTTATTCGGAGGCATGGGTGGCCGGCGCTATCATCTCCGGCGCGTATTTCGGCGACAAGATGTCGCCGCTGAGCGACACCACCGTGGTGGCTTCCTCGGCATGCGGCGTCGATCTGTTCAAGCATATCCGCTACATGATGCTTACGTCGGCACCCGCCATGGCCGTGGCTCTGGCCGTGTATGCCTGTGTGGGCCTGTTCGGTACTCCTGCCGGGAGTGCCGACGCTCAGGAGATAACCCGCGGGCTTCATGCTGCATTCGACATCACTCCATGGACGCTGATAATTCCGGCCCTCACTGTCACTCTGCTGGTGCTCCGTGTGCCTACGCTGTGGGTTCTTGCCGCGAGTGCCGCTGCCGGCGCTGCCGGCATGTTCGTGTTTCAGCCGGAGCTTGTGGCCTCTCTGCGTGGTGATGCCGCCGGCGCCCCGTTTTTGCTGCGTACGCTGTGGACAGAGACTGCGCCTTCCACCGGTTCGCCGCTGCTCGACTCCCTGGCCGCTACTTCCGGCATTACGGGTATGCTGCCGACGGTGGCTCTGGTTCTGAGCGCGATGATTTTCGGCGCCGCCATGATAGGCACCGGCATGATTTCGTCCATCACGCATGCCATCACGCGGCGGCTGTCGCGCCGCAGTTCCGTAGTAGGCGCCACGGTGTGCAGCGGCCTGTTTCTGAACTCATGCACGGCCGACCAGTATCTTTCGCTTATAATCGGCGGCAACATGTACCGCAACGTCTACCGGCGCGCCGGCCTTGAGCCGCGACTGCTCAGCCGCACTATGGAGGACAGCGTGAGCGTGACGTCGGTACTGATACCATGGAACTCCTGCGGTGTCACGCAGAGTGCCGTCCTTGGGGTAGCGACGGTGGTGTATATGCCTTGCTGCATTTTCAACATATTGTCGCCCGTGATGTCGATGGTGATGGCGTTCACCGGCTTTAAGATAAGAAACACGCGGCGCCACGCCGCCTTGCAGCCTGCCTGATGAGATTCGTCGTCCGTCATGCCGCGTCGCTTTACTGGATGTTGGCACTGATAGTGCTCAGTGTCATGCTCTTCATGTTCGGACAGGAGGTGTTGTGCGTGAGACGCAATTTCCAGGAGAGGTTGCTGGTAAGTATCGCTGACAGCATAGTGTTGCTGCTGCCATACTGGTGGCTTCCGCGGCGCTGTCGCGGGTTTGTGCTTGTGCCTCTGTGGCTGATGGCTGCGTTCTATGCCGGCAATCTGCTTTATTTCAGGTTTTGGGGACGGTTGTTGCCGTTTATGTTGGTGACACAGGCCGGAAATGCCAACGGTGTGCTCGTGGACAGCGCTTTGGGCATGCTCCGTTCCGGTGATGTCGTGTATGTTCTGCTGCCGTTTCTGATGACCGTGCTGTGGTGTCTGCGTCCTGTGCGTGCGGCGGTGATGGACGGTAGGTTCAGATTATGGCAGCGTCTTGATGCATCAATGATTGCCGCGGCACTGTTTTTCGGCGCTGTGTATGTAGGTGCCCGCCAGTTTTGCAGCTACTGTAATATTAAGGACCTCAGTGTGGCGGAAACGTTCCGTAAGTATAACGAGTTGTCATCGCGTCCTGATGCATATTTCCAGTCCGACACGCGTGCGTATTTCACTTTCAACGGTCAGACGAAGTATCTGCTATACCAGACGGGCACATTGCTGTCGGACGGTCATGTTGACCTGTCAAAGGACCAGTGCGCCGGTTTTGCCGCCTATTGTGCGTCGGCCGACCCGCAGGAAACCGCGCTGGCAGAGAACCGGGGTAAAAATTTTATATTTATAATTGTAGAATCGCTTAATGCCGACATAGTGGACCGCCGTATAAACGGGCGCGAAATCACGCCCAATCTCAACGCTCTGGCTCGCAGCCCGCGGTCGGTGACGTGTCTGCGTGTGCGCCCGCAGATCGGCGAGGGTAATTCTGCCGACGGCCAGCTGATGTACAATGTGGGGCTCCTGCCCACCAGCGTGTATGTGGCGAGTGCCGACTATGTGCCGGGGCTTTACAATCTTAAGACTATGGCCGGTCTTCTGCCCGACAGTCCGGACCGTGCGGCGATTTTCGCCGACCCCGGCAACGGATGGAACAAGCGGGAGGCTTACCGCAATTACGGCTATGACCGCATCTTCAACAGCGACAGCATCCGTGCGCATACCCCCGAGGGAATGTCGCGTGACGGGGCGATGTTCAGATATGCTCTCGAACGCATCGACAGTATGGGCCGACCATTCCACCTTCAGCTTCTGACAATCCAGATGCACAGCCCCTATAACGAGCGTGTACTGAATTTTACTGACTACACGGGATTGGGACTGACTCTGCCGCAACGGCGTTATATCAACTGCACGGCTGACTTCGACCGCCAGCTCGGCGCGTTCATCCGGGGTCTGAAGGACCGTGGCGTGTGGGATAATACGATACTGGTAGTAGCTTCCGACCACAATGCGCCTGACGCAGTGCGCGCCGACGGCGAGCCTGCCGACATTGTGTTCATTGCTGCGAATGCCGGTCGTGGAGAGCGCATTGAGGAAGAAGTGCATCAGGTGGATGTGTTTCCGACCGTGCTCGATATCATGGGAATAGAGGGCGGTTGGCGCGGAGTGGGGCGCAGTATGCTCGGTCCGCGCCGCAGCGAATCGGACGCCCGTCAGGCCGGCGTCAGCGACAGCCTGCTCCGCAGCGATTATTTCAAGTGAATGATATGAGATGCAACGATTTGCCTGCTCAGCTCCGTCGCCATGGCGCCACGCTCTATCTGTTGCTGATTGTGCTGCTGGTAGCGGTGGAATTGTTCTTTTTCTATCATGAGTTATCGCCACAGACTTCGCGCCGCATATGGGTTGCGGTGGCGCTGATAGATACGATAGTGCTGGTGACGCCGTATTGGTGGCTGCCTCGCCGCTGGCGTTGGGCGGTGCTTGTGCCGGTGTGGATTCTGTCGGTGTTCTATGTCGGTAATCTTGTGTACATGCGGTTCTGGGGACGCCTGATGCCTCTGACGTTGCTCAATCAGGCCGGCAATACCAACGATGTACTTTTGGACAGCATTCTGGGTATGCTCCGGTCCTCCGACATGCTGTATCTTGTGGTGCCGGTGGTGGTTACGCTCATCTGGTGCGTGCGCCCGTTGCGTGGCATTGTGAAAGCGCAGAGATATTCCGTGCGTGAACGGATAATCGCTACGGTTTTTGTCATCTTTGCTTTCTTTATCGGGCAATACATAATGAGCAAAGATAAAACTACGACTTTTATGCGTCAGGCATCTCCCTATGAAATCCTGGCACAAAAGGTAGATGCTTTTAGGCAACCGACCCCCGATACGAAATCCTATTTTTGTACTTTTGGCCAAAATGTGTACTTGCTTTGTCAGCTTGGAACTTTGCCTGCATCAAGTGCTATAGAACTTTCGGCATCAGAGAAGGAAGGCTTGATGGATTATTGCGCGTTAGCCGACCTGCAAAAAAACATGATTGCAGAGAACATTGGCAAAAATCTCATTTTTATAATAGTTGAATCGCTAAATGCGGAAATGGTAAATTTCCGTATCAATGGTCGGGAAGTCACCCCCTATCTTAATGCTTTGGCGCAAAGTCCACAATCAATTACCAGTTTACATGTGCGCCCACAAATACTCGGGGGTAATTCAGCTGATGGACAATTGATGTATAATATCGGCCTTCTGCCGACCCTAATATATGTCGGGGGTTCTGATTTTGTACCCTATCTCGATCATTTACCGGGCTTGGGATACATCTTTGGTAATAAGATGGACTGTGCTGCAGTATTCGCCGATCCAGGCGATGGCTGGAATAAGATGAAGGCATACAAAAAATATGGTTATGACCGTATATATAATAGTGACAGCATCCGCGCGCATACACCTGCCGGAATGTCACGCGACGGTGCTATGTTCCAATATGCACTCGAACGTATCGACAGTATGGCACGACCGTTTCATTTACAGTTGCTGACAATTCAGATGCACGGTCCATGCAACGAGCCTGTGAAAGACTTTACAAACTACACCGGTACCGGCCTGTATAGGTCGGAGCAATTATACATCAACTGCACCGCCGATTTCGACCGCCATCTCGGAGAGTTTATCCGTGGTTTGAAAAAACGAGGCGTGTGGGAGAATACGGTGCTTGTGATTGCGTCCGACCACTGCGTGCCGAATTCAGTGCGCGCCGACGGCGAGCCTGCCGACATTGTGTTCATTGCTGCGAATGTCGGTCGTGGCGAGCGCATAGAGCAGGAGGTACATCAGGTGGATGTATTCCCGACGGTGCTCGACATCATGGGCATAGAGGGTGGTTGGCGCGGAGTGGGGCGCAGCATGCTCGGTCCGCGCCGCGGCGAATCGGACGCCCGTCAGGCCGGCGTCAGCGACAGTCTGCTCCGCAGCGATTATTTCAAGTAACCATGAGAAATAGATTTATTTTAGAGTTAGTCAAGCAACACAGTGCTTTGCTGTGGGGGTGGGTAATAGTACTTATTATCAGCTATTATATAGGGTATCTTACCGTAAATCTTGATTTCTGGTCCGCTTCGATTCCGTGTGTGCGCGCACTGAAAATTATTGCTGATGCTTTGATTGTGGTATTGCCTTATTGGTTGCTCCCATGCAGAATGCGTTGGTCTTCGATGATTGCTGTATGGGGCGTGATGCTGATATGCATATGCGATGTGGTTTACAGCAGGTTTTTCTTCGACACGATGCCGCTGTCGGCTCTTGCTCAGGTTGGAAATGTGGAGAATTTCATGACAGAGAGTGTAATGGGTGTCCTGACTCCAGCTGATATTCTTGTGATGTTTTCGGCTGTACTGATAAGTTTTATATGGGCTATTCCATCGATTCGTCGGTTGATTAAAAATTCGCAAATATCGGTCGGAATGAAGATTGCGATGTGTATTATTTCTATATGCGTTTTTATGGCAGCCCAATATGCTCATAACAAAGCATTCTTGCGGGTATATAACTGGCAGGGATATGACATCGGTGAGAAGGATGCTTTTAACCTTAGACTGATTGACAGAGATGATGCGTGTAGGATATTCCACAAGACTTCGTTGGCTCAGTCCGGTTTCGTTTGTTATATTTTCTTTGAACTATATGATTTCTTCAGTATGTCGAATCCTATCCATCTTACAGATGTCGAACGAAAGAATATTGACAGATATGCCTTGAAAAAGGTTGAGCAAGATAGCATAACCCCAAAGAATGTCATATTCATAATAGCCGAATCTCTAAACGCTGATGTGATAGGGCGGCATGTAGATGGTGTATCGGTAACTCCGGTGCTTGACTCGATAATCGCATCAGTCGGCACATTAGGTTGTCTTAATGTACAACCGCAAGTGGCGGATGGAATGTCATCCGACGGACAGCTTATGTATAATCTTGGTGTGATGCCACTGTATGGGAGTGCCATACGTCCGTCGTTGCTTGAAAATAAGCGATTGCCGTCAATAGCGTCCCAACTTTCCGGAAGTCATAATACTGTGGTGTTATTTGCTGAGAAAGGACATACTTGGAAAGAACGGGATGTGTTTTCTTTTTATGGTTACAAGTTTATACGAACGAGCGATGACACAAGGCGGTATGCAAATATTGAAAGTGATGGAAATGACAAGGCCACAATGCAGTATGCTGTGACACTGGTTGATTCAATCCCATCCCCAATGTTTATGCAAATTATTACCGTTTCTACTCATTTCCCGTTTACTGCCAAATATATAAAAGATTTTTGCTCATTCAGAGGCAGCGGTTTGTCTGATCGTGAACAGGACTATATTCGTTCAGCACATTATCTTGACGAATCAATAGGCGAATTGATAGATGGACTTCGTAATCTTGGAGTACTCGATGAAACGATACTGATAATTGCTTCTGACCACCATATGAATATGAACGGGAGCATCAGACCGACACGGCCTATAGCTTTTATTGCTGCCAATGTAGGTCTTACCGGATTTATTGAGTCAGATATGGCTCAGATTGATGTGTTCACAACTCTTTGCGATATTCTTGGACTACGCGGTGCTTGGCGCGGCCTCGGGAGAAGCGTCCTTAGAACAGAAGCACAAACCCCGGTTGATTATACGCGGGTCCGCAACGTCAGCGACTCAATATTACGCAGCGATTATTTCAAGTGACGGTGGGTCAGAAGGGGTAGCCGATGGCCAGATGGAAGGCCAGGGAGTTGCCGAACGACGTCATGTTGTAGTAGCCTTTGCGGCCGGTGTCGTACGGGGCATGGATGCCTATGCCGAGGTCGGCGCGAATGACGAGGATGTCGATGTCGAGCCTCAGGCCGGCGCCTGTGCCGAGCGCGAGGTCGCGCAGGAACGACGAAGCGCGCAGACGGCCGCCGGGACGCAGCTTGTCGTTCTTGAGCAACCATACGTTGCCTGCGTCGAGGAATACCGCGCCGTGCAGGGGACCGAAGATGGGGAAGCGCAGCTCGGTGTTAGCCTCGAACTTGAATGTGCCCGTGCGGTCGAAATACTCCTCGGGCGTGCCTTCAGGGGCGCGGTAGCTGCCGGGGCCGATGCTGCGCACCGTGAAAGCGCGGATGCTGTTGGCTCCACCTACATAGAACTGCTCGGAGTACGGAACCTCGGAGGAGTTGCCGTAGGCATGCGCTGCTCCGGCCGCCACGCGGCTGACGAGCCATATGTCGCCCGATGTGATGCGTCTGCCCCACACGAGCTGCATCTGTCCCTTGACAAATTGGGAGAACGGTGTGCCGAACAGCCGTTTCTGTCCCTTGCTGCCGCATGCGCGGTATATTGCCCAGAATAGGTTGCCGGCTTCCTGGACGGTGAAGGTCCAGTTAAGGGTGTTGTTGCGGCCGAAGCGCCGGTCGTAGGTGTAGGTGTATGCGAGCTGCGGGATGAACTGGTTGCGGAAGCTTTGGGCCACGGCGGGGTTGGCGGTCATGATGGAGTCGAAGTCGGCCGTGGTGTCCATGGTCTTGGTATAGGTGAGCTTGAACAGCGTCAGCGTGTTGCTGACGTAGCGGCGCAGACGCCAGTCGTAATTGACCGAGGCATTGAACTGCGCCATTTTGAAGTAGTGCGGCCGGTTGAGCAGTTCGGCGCCGAGCTGGAAGCGGGTCCAGTTGAGGTTGAAGCGGCTGCGTGGTATGAACTTGGGAACGAGCAGTCGCGGGAAGGCCAGTGAGCTTGTGAGGCCGACTTCGTAGGAGTTGAATACGGAGCTGCGGTCGCGTCCCGTCTGCCATTCGTAGCTGCCGGTGAGCTGGACCGAGAGCTGCTCGCCGCCACCGAAGACATTGTGGTTGGTGACGCCTACGCTCAGTCCGGGGCCGATATAGCTGTTGCTTTTGCTTGTGGCGTTGACTTCCAGTGTGGCTTCGAGTGGGGCGTCAAATGTGCAGTTGACGTCGACATCGAGCAGGTGCTCGCCGCGGTGCAGGGCCGCAGTGTCGGGCGATGCAGTGATATTGATGGCGCTGAAGATGCCCAGACGCGACAGGTTGGACTGTGTGCGGTCCATGCTTCGGACGCTGAATGTGCGTCCGGGACGGAATACCACACACTCCGGGATTAGCTTGCGGCGCAGGCGCGACGGCTGCATCTGCACGAGTGTGGCGCGCGGTGTGACGATGGTGTCGGGTGTGCCGCCTCCCTGGTGGCGGTTGGCGTAGACGGTGACGCGCCCTGTGCGCCAGCGTTGCAGCGCGAACTGCGGCGTGTTGTCGGCTACTTCGAGGCGCAGGGCTATGTGCTGCGGCCTCATGATGCTGTCGGCGAGGTATTCTATGTATTCCGGGCTGAAGAAGTAGTAGCCGCGGTTGCGCAGTCCGTTGGTGATGCGTGTGCGCGCCACTCCGAGCGAGTCGGTGCTGTAGCGCTGCGGATTGCTCAGGTACGGGTCGCGTGCGGCCAGCGAGTCGATAAGGTGGTAGAGGTGGCATGTGTCCGGCAGCAGTTCAAGAGTGTCTACCGGGTATGGCTCTCCCGTGGCTATGGTGTACTGTATGGCGGCCTTGCGCTTGCCTTTTATCAGCTCGTAGGACGCCTTGCCCCGGAAGTAGCCGTTGTTGTCGAGCAGGTCGTCGAGCATGCGCACCCGCAGTTCGGGACGCACCTCGCTGACGAGCACAGGCTGCTCCACGAGCCAGTTGTAGAGCCATTTTTTCGGACCTTTGCTGTTCGGATTCCAGTTGTTGTAGACCCAAAGGCCTATGGGGAACGGATAGCGCCAGTTCAGCATCTTTATGTAGTTGTTGGGCTTGGCGAATATGGCTTCGTCGATTGCGTCGGTAAGGCCTGCGGGCAGTTTCTGAGGACGGCCCGCGGAGTCGGCGGGCAGAACATAGCGGGTCGTCTTGTTGCCGGTGAAGAGATATTCGCCCTGCGGTATCCGCCGGGTGGTGGAACACGCGGCGAGAAGCATGGCGCATGCCGTGGCTATGATTATATGGGTGACGTGTCGGCGCATAATGTGGATGAAGAATCGGGTCCTGCATATCAAACAAGGCCGTCAGCCGTTTTGTTGCAACGGTAATGCAAAGATAACTGCTTTTTTGGAAACTACGGCAGAAACTTTAATGATATGATGATTGTTGAACATACAAATGTTTCAACTCTTTCTCTGAATGTCAGTCCGTAATATGCTTGTTCGCCTGCGCCGGCGTTTTGCCTCAGCCCCGCTTCTTCTTGTGGGGCCGGTGATGTGTCTGGTCGTGGGGCTTGCGGCCGGAAGCGCGGCGGCATTGCTGAAGTGGCTGATAGGCCATATGTCGGAGGCTGCACACAGCATGATGGGGGTGACCCACGGCAATATGCTTCTTATACTCTTGCCTGTGGTCGGAATCGTGTTTTCGGGTATGTTTCAGCGCTATGTGCTGCACCGCGACATAGAGCATGGCAGCGACAGGCTGAAGGATGCACTGCGGCGCGGCGATTACTACATATCGCCTAAACTCACTTACGGCCCCATCGTGGCGAGTACTTTCACCCTCGGCTTCGGCGGCTCGGCCGGCTCTGAGGGCCCGATAGCCACATGCGGGGCTGCTCTCGGCGGTAACCTGTCGCGGTGGTTCGGTCTCGGACCCGACAAGGTGCGCATAATGATAGCGTGCGGGGCGGCGGCCGGCATAGCGGGCATATTCAAGGCTCCCGTGGGCGGGATGCTCTTCGCTCTGGAGTATCTGGCGGTGGAACTTACCACTATCCCCGTGATCGCCATCCTCGCAACGTGCCTTATAGCGTCGCTGACGGCCTATGTGCTGTCGGGCTGTGTGCCCGACCTGTCGCTGTTGCGCTATGTGCCGCAGAGCTACGGCTATCTGCCTGCGGTGCTGTTGCTCGGCATATGCTGCGGGCTGTATGCCATGTACTATAACCGCACGGGCATGTGGGCGCGCCGGCGTCTGGAGGCTATGGGCAATCCGTGGATCCGCAACCTCATGTCGGGTGCGTCGGTGGGAGTGATTCTGTTTCTGTTTCCGGCACTCTATGGTGAGGGCTACGGTGTCATAGGGCAGCTGATGAACATGCCCGGCTATACGCTCGGCAATTACAGTCCTTTGTATCTTCTCGGCAGCAGCGGCGAGGGCGCATTGCTTCTGCTGGCTGCTGGTATGCTGCTGTGCAAGGGAGTGGCGGCATTCAGCACAAACAGCGGAGGCGGTGTTGCGGGCGACTTTGCGCCTACGCTCTTCGCCGGTGCCATTCTGGGATATGTGATGGTGGGTGTGTGCCGGCATTGTCTTGGATATGAAGTTCCGATGCCTGTGCTTGTGCTCGGCGGTATGGCCGGTGTCATGGCCGGTGCCGTCCGCTGCCCTCTGATGGCGATATTTATAACCGTGGAGATGACGGCGGCCTACGAATATCTGCTGCCGGTGACAATCGCCGGACTTACCTCTTATGCTGTGGTGCGTATAGCCGGACTTTTGAGACACTAATCGGTAGGTTAAAACAAAAAAAGCGGAAATAATTTGGTGGTTTGCCGAAAAATGAGTTACTTTGCACTCTGATTTGTGGCTCCTCCTAAAAAGCCGCAGAGAAAGATGCGCTCTGCTGCGATATGAGGATACGGATGGCGGCCGCAAGTACGCTTCTATTTTAAGAAAACGAAATAAGATAAACCACACAACAGCCATGTCAAAGATTTGTCAAATCACGGGCAAGAAGGCGCTCACCGGCAACAACGTCTCGCACTCGAAACGCCGCACCAAGCGCAAATTCAACGTCAACCTCTTCAATAAGAAGTTCTACTGGGTGGAACAGGGCATCTGGATTACACTCACGGTAAGCGCCGCAGGTCTGCGCACCATCAACAAGCTCGGCCTCAACGCCGCTATGATGCAGGCTGCCGAAAAAGGCTTTATCACAGACAAAGACATCAAAGTTATCGGATTCTAAACTATGGCAAAGAAAGCTAAAGGCAATCGAGTGCAGGTAATCCTCGAATGCACCGAACATAAGGCAAGCGGCATGCCCGGTACGTCCCGCTACATCACTACCAAAAACCGCAAGAACACCACCGAGAGACTCGAGCTTAAGAAATACAACCCCATCCTTAAGCGCGTAACCGTTCACAAAGAAATCAAATAATAGACACACGATATGGCAAAGAAAACCGTGGCCTCGCTTCAGAAAGGTGAAGGCCGTACCTACAGCAAGGTAATCAAAATGGTGAAGTCGCCCAAGACCGGTGCCTACGTCTTTGAAGAGAAGATGGTGCCTAACGACGCCGTTAAGGACGTCCTCAAGTAAGCTTCAGACACAACATCATACGTCAGCCCCGGAAGCCGATACGGCTTCCGGGGCTGACTGGGTTTAAGGTTTAAAGTTTAGGGTTTATGAACCGTCATTCCCGTTTCTTCTGCTTGTCCCTGAAGTCTTTCCACTGGCGGTTCCATTTCCGTTCGGAACGGTATTTGGAAATGCCCGTGAGAGTCTTGAATAGAGCGAAAGCACGCTGCGCAAGGTTCTGCTGCTTCACTACGTGCCGTCCGGCCAGGCGCTCGTCGGGACGCATCCCGAGGCGGGCAATGTCGTGGTCCATGCCGTTTACGCGTGCGATTAGTTCCATGATGGCCGGTTGAAGCGGTGGAGCCTCTGCCGGCTCGTAGATGGCTATGTCGTCCTTGTCAAAAGCCATTTTCTCCCATTGCGCGGCCTCCTTCGGAGTGATGAATTCCTTGTCGACGAGATAGACTTCGGCGTATGAGTTGACGAAATACGGCACGCCGTCGCGGGTGAAGAGATACACTCCTCGTCCGCGGCCCGTGGTCTCTATCGTGAAAGAGTAACCGTTGAGGTCGATTGTGCGCAGGGTGTCGGTGCCTGTGTTGTCGTAATTGAAGTGGATCCTGAACTGGTCGAAGTCAAGCTCTCCGTGAAAAAATGCATTGAGGCGCGGCACCCACTTGCGGCTCATGGTGTCGGCCATGACGTTGACGTCGATTCTCACCCGGTCGGGAGTCTTGGCCCATATCTCCGTGGGGCTGTAGCGGCCGTACACCGTGTCGGTGGCGCTCTCCGCGCCGCGTAGTGCCGACGGAAGAGGTACAGGTGGCGCAAAGCCCATCCAGTCGACCCATGAGAAGTGGTGATTGTAGCGGTCGCTGACGCTGTCGAGGCCCTCGCCATCGGTGAATCTGTAGTACGACTTTGCCGAGAGAATCCTTGGGTAGGTCCAGGAATGCCTGCGCTTCTTCGTGTCGGCCGGAAGCATGTAGTCCACCATCTTCTCGCGGAAAAGGAAGATGGTGTCGGAGTATGTCGTCAGCGTGGAGTATTCCCGTATGTAGGCCAGTATGTGCAGGAGGCGCTGCCTTGACTCTACCACCACCTCGCGCAGTTCGAAGACGTTTTCGCGCAGGAACACGGTGTCCGTTGCGGCTGAAGCGACCGTGGCTTCGTGATAACCCATGTAGCGCACTGTGGCAGGGAAGGCTTCAGGCGCTATGTGTGGCATCCGGCCGTTGGCATCACATGAGCCGATGAAATTCCCGTTTAGGTCAAACACAGAAGCGTGTGGCAGCGGCGTGCGGGTGTCGGAGTCGGCTACGACCGGTGCTCGCTGTTGGCTGCGAACGGAGGGTACGCCGAGCAAGAGCAAAAGCAAAGTGATGAACGGAATCTGCGGCATATTTCAGCCGGCGGGTGGAAGATATTGGTTCGCCGGTGCTGCAAATGTACCTATTTTTCTCCCTCGCTATCCGCTATTTAAATCTCGTTACGTATAATTAACATTCCTTCCTGTGTCATCTCTGTTATATAACCGTTTTTTGTGCCAATTGCAAATATATCATAATTTTAGCAATTATAGTAGTTTTTTTGTCGGCTTTATCCCGATTTTCCTTTCAGTGACATGCGGTCGGCCTCCGGGAGACGGGCTATGGCAACGGCAAGGTCATTCATATGATGGAATTCAGTATATCCGGAGCTGGACTTTCTGCCTACTTTCTCAGGCCATGGAGCGAGCAGGAGCAATCGCCCGTCGCAACATAAGTCAAAATCGGCGCCTTTGGGCTTGAATCTTTCCTCAAAGCCTTGATCCTTCATAATTATCACCTTACCGCCATTATCACGGGCATACTGCACAATTGCTCTTTCGGCAGGATGAATGGCAGGCGTTATGGGTACAGCACCTTTGTCTATTTCTGCTCGGCAATATTCAGAATATGTCCGGAATTCCGTTTCGCTCCAATGGCGATGGATCCTGACCGGAAGTAGATGTATCTCCTTTAAAAGGAATATGTTGCCAAATGCGGCATATTCATGTTCGGCAATCTCCAGATGTAGGTAGCGTCTAAACAGATCAGGATTGCGTTTTCTGTAAATATAGCGGCGGGGATTATCTTCCACATATCTGATGGCGCGATCAAGTTGCTCGTGACTGAGTATCACCCTGTCGTGAAAAGTCTCGAACAGCGTCTTGACCTCTGTCAGACCTTGCGACCGGCTGCTGGCTTTGGAGCACGCGCCGAAGAAACCGGCCAGTTCGCAGCCAAGCATACGCTTCAGTCTTTCGGTAACTTGCAGGACAAAATGGATATGATCTGGCATTATAACATATCGCAGTATCTTCATTTCCGGATGATAGACGGGAATCGACCGGATTTCCTCCTTGACCTTATATCCGAGTGGTGTATTGTCGGGGATTATCATCTCCCCTTTTCTTATCTCATTAGCGTCCGGTTCCGGAATCTCCGAAAGGCGGGGAGAGCCGGGAAGTGTGGTAGCTGTAATAAGATAAAAGCCCGGAGAGCAATAGTCATGGAAGAAGGCCCGCTTGGGATGCTTACGCGAACAGGATGCTGCTTGATCGCCAGCGGCCGTTAAACCGGATGATCCGGAGCGCGCTTTCCCTTTCATGAATTCGGGAAGTGGATGATGGGAAGGAAAGCCGGATGAGGGAGAGTCTGAGCGCATATGGAGTCGGCATTAAGTTAGGGAGTTGCTATTTTTTATTTCCGTGGCTTCCGCCACGGCACGGACAAAGAGGCGCTTATCCTTTTTGGGCTGTGCTGAGGCGGGATCCGAAGGGAACTGTCGGTGATGCCTGATGAGGCTGTTATCAATTTTGTCATATGCGGCACGGAGCTTTGCGTCACATGGTGCGGCCCCAGCTGCCGCGGTCGAGGTTGCGGTAGGAGATGGCTTCGCTGATGTGTTCGGGCCGAATGTTCTCCGAGGCGGCGAGGTCGGCGATGGTGCGGGCCACCTTGATGATGCGGCCGTAGGCGCGGGCGCTCATGTCGTACTTTGTCATGGCCGACTCCAGCAGCTTCTTGCAGGCTGCGTCCAGCGTGCAGTAGCGATTCTGGAGCGCCGTCGTCAGCTGGGCGTTGCAGTGTATTCCGGGATGCTCGGCGTAGCGCGCTTCCTGAACTGCGCGTGCGCGGATGACGCGCTCGCGTATGGCCGCCGAGGGCTCGCCGGGTTCCATGTCGGCAAGCTTGGAGAACGGCACCGGCAGTATTTCGCACTGGATGTCGATGCGGTCGAGCAGCGGGCCGGAAATTCGGCTCATATACTTCTGCACCTGCCCGGGCGCGCATGTGCACTCGCGCGTGGGGTGGTTGTAGTAGCCGCAGGGGCATGGGTTCATGGAAGCTACGAGCATGAAACCGGCTGGATAGTCTACACGATAGCGTGCGCGCGACACGCTTATGGTCCTGTCCTCCAGCGGCTGACGCAGCACTTCCAGAACGGGGCGACTGAATTCCGGGAACTCGTCAAGGAAAAGAACACCGTTGTGGGCAAGGGAAATCTCGCCCGGCATCGGATTCGAGCCACCTCCCACCAGCGCCACCGGCGATATGGTGTGGTGCGGCGAACGGAACGGCCGCTGCGACATCAACCGCGAGCCACGCTTCAGGCGGCCGGCCACGGAATGGATTTTGGTGGTCTCAAGTGCCTCCGAGAGCGTCAGCGGCGGCATGATTGAAGGCAAGCGCTTTGCCATCATCGATTTGCCGGCGCCGGGAGGTCCTACGAGCAGGATGTTGTGGCCTCCGGCACAGGCCACTTCAAGAGCGCGCTTCACGTTCTCCTGGCCTTTGACGTCGGCGAAATCGACGTCGAAAGCGCTCATGTCGCGTGCGAATTCCTCGCGCGTGTTGACGACGGTGGGTGCAATGTCAAGGCGCCCCGACACGAAGTCCAGCACCTGACTGATGTTGTCGACGCCGTAGACGTTGAGATTGTTGACGACGGCGGCCTCGGTGGCGTTTGCCGCCGGCAGGATGAAGCCTTTGAAGCCCGCGGCCCGGGCGGCGATAGCCATCGGCAGCGCGCCGCGAATGGGCAGCACGGAGCCGTCGAGCGACAGCTCGCCCATTATCATATATTTGTCCAGCTCCGGCGCCTTAATCTTCTCCGCACCTGCCATCACTGCTACGGCAATGGGCAGGTCGTAGGCCGCGCCCTCCTTGCGCACGTCGGCCGGCGAGAGATTGATTACCACGTGGTGGCGCGGCAACTCGCGGCCCGAGTTGAGCAGCGCCAGACGCACGCGCTCCTGGCTCTCCTTGACGGCGGTATCGGGCAGCCCGACGATACTGTACATGTAGCCGCGTTCCACGGCCACTTCCACGGTGATGATGATGGCGTCTATGCCCTGCATGGCCGCGCCGAACGTCTTGACAAGCATAGCGCTACTGTTCGTTGCCGATGACCTGCGCGATGGCGCATGCCAGCTGGTCGGGGCATGAGGTTGATTTGGCTCCGCAGCGTATGCCGCGCAGACGTGCGGCCACTTCGCAGGCCGGGGCGCCCTCAACGAGAGCCGAGATGCCCTGAAGGTTGCCGTTGCAGCCGCCGGTCACGCGGAGGTTGTGCAGGCGGCCGTCATTGTCGATGTCGAAGTCCATCCGGCGGCTGCATGTGCCTTGCGGTATATAGGTGTGATGCATTGTGGTAGGCGGGTTTTGTATGGTTTTATGAATTTCTGTGTTTACGTGAGGTAGGGCGGTGAGAACATTACCGGCGATTCATGTGTTTATCAGTAAATGCTTATCGCAACTAAGTATAATCTCAAAAACAGAACCTCATATGGACGACAAGAAGAAAAAGAAGTACGTATGCGACGTATGCGGATATGAATATGATCCGGAAGTCGGCGACCCCGGCGGCAGCATCGCCCCAGGCACTGCATTCGAGGATCTGCCCGACACATGGGTGTGTCCTCTCTGCGGAGTAGGCAAGGACGAGTTCAGCCCCCTCGATTAATCAACGGCCATATCGGCCTGCAGGCGTTGCCGCACGACTTCATACATCATGACGCCGGCGGCAACGCTTACGTTAAGGCTGCCTATGCGGCCGAACATGGGTATTGCGACGCGGGTGTCGCACAGAGCCATGACTTCGGTGGATATGCCGGTGTCCTCGGCGCCCATCACTATGGCTACGGGGCCGTCGTAGCGGGCCGAGGTATAGAGTTCGTCGGTCTTTTCTGTCGCGGCTACAATCTGATAGCCGTTGTCCTTCAGGAATTTTACGGCTCCGGCAATGCTGCGTTCGCGGCATACCGGAAGCGTCATCAGCGCGCCCGCCGAGGTCTTGACGGCATCGGCGTTGACCGATGCGGAGCCGCGTTCGGCAATGACAATCGCGCCTACGCCGCAGCAGTCGGCCGTACGGGCTATCGCTCCGAAATTGCGCACGTCGGTAATGCCGTCGAGAACCATGACGAACGGCGTGATGCCGTCCTCGTAGAATTGCGGTACAAGCTGTTCCAGGCGGTAGTAGGTCACGGCCGAGATGTAGGCCACCACGCCTTGATGGTTCTTGCGGGTGATTCTGTCGAGGCGTTCGGCCGGAACGCGCTGCGCCACTATGCGGTGTTGGCGCACGAGGGCGAGGAGTTCTTCGGCCAGGGCGCCGTGCAGGTCCTTGCGTATTAGGAGCTTGTCAATCTGCTTGCCGGCGTCGATGGCCTCGATTACGGAACGTATGCCGAAGATGAAGTCTTTGTTGTCCATGTCTATGCGGTTGGTGTTTTGTCTGTGTCGCGCTGTAGCAGCGAGCGTGCGGCCGCCAGGGCGGCAGGGTCGTCGTCGCGTCCGCTGAGCATGACGGCGAGCTCGCTGATGCGTTCTTCGTCGGTGAGGCGTGTTATGCGGGTCTCTGTGGCGTCGTCGGTGTCGTGTTTGTAGACACGGAAGTGTACCTGTCCCCTTGCCGCCACAGCCGGCAGGTGGGTGATGGCTACTACCTGGAGGCATCCGGCGAGTCCCAGCATCATGTCGGCCATGCGTGCGGCCACATCGCCGCTGACGCCCGTGTCTATCTCGTCGAAAATCACCGTGGGCAGCTGCATGTGGCTCGCCACGATGCTTTTTATGCAGAGCATCAGACGCGAGATTTCGCCGCCCGATGCGGTGCCGCCTATGGGCAGCGGCGTCTGGTTCTTGTTGAATGCGAAGCGGAACTCCACGCTGTCGATGCCGTCGGAGGTGAGCTTCCCGGCCGACAGTCCTATCTCGCAGCGCAGGTTCTTCATGCCCAGGGGCATGGCTCGTGCCGTAAGTTCCTCGGCGAAGCCGTGTGCGGCCGTATGGCGTGTGTCGCTTAGCTCGCGCGCCAGGAGCATGGCATTTTTCTTGGCTTTACGAGCCACGGCTTCAAGGTCTGCCAGACGTTCGTCGCCGCCCTCGATGGCGGCGAGCTTAGCGCGCAGACTCTCACGCAACGCAATGAGGTCGTCAACCGTATCGACGTGGTGCTTCAGCTCCAGCGAGTAAAGAGCGCTGAGACGCTCCTCCACGCTTTCAAGCATCTCCGGGTCGCCCTGAATGCCGCTTTCCATGTCGGCGAGGCTTTCGGCTATGTCCTGAATCTCTATTCGCGCCGAGTCGATGCGTGCGGACAGTTCCTCGCTGTCGGCTATATAGTCGGCCAATGCCCGGCAGTGACCGGCGGCTTCGGCCAGCGCGCCGATGGCATTGACGGGGTCCTCGGCCAGCGGTCCGAGGGCGCCCTGCAGGCGGGTGCGGATGGTGGTGGCGTTAGCCAGCAACTCGCGCTCGTGCTCCAGCTGCTCCTGTTCGCCGGGTTGTAGCTTCATCCTGTCGAGTTGTTCGAGCTGATATTGCAGGTACTCTGCGTCGGCTGCGTTGCGGCGCAGCAGGTCGCGCGTCTCGGTATATGCCTTGAGTGTATGACGGTAGGCTGTGTAGGCCTCGGCGTAGCGTTCGCGCAGGTCGTTGTTGTCGGCGAGGTTGTCGATAATGGAGAGCTGATAGGCGGGGTCGGCCAGCAGCAGATTCTGATGCTGCGAATGGATGTCGATGAGGCGCAGTGCCACGGCTTTAAGCACGGGGAGGGTGACGGGGGTGTCGTTGATGAAAGCTCTTGAACGTCCGCCCGGCATGAGCTCTCGGCGCAGGATGCAGATGCCGTCGGCGCACGGGTCAAGCCCGTTGTCGCTCAGTATGGCTTCGATGCCGGTAGCGGCCGTGATGTCGGCCGCGGCTTCGATGACCGATTTGCGGCTGCTGTCTCGAACCATGCGCGCGTCGGCGCGTCCGCCGAGCAGGAGTCCGAGTGCGGCCAGCATAACCGATTTGCCGGCGCCGGTCTCGCCCGTAATGATGTTCAGTCCCGGACCGAACTCGATGTCGATTTGCGAAATCAGGGCGTAGTTGCTGATGTGGAGTGTCTTGATCATCTTGTCTCCTTGCCTTTTCTTATTTCCTCAAGGCGTGTCTGCTCGGTGGGGTAGATGGGCTCGAGCAGGTTGTACACGCGCGTGCGTTCTTCGGCGGGAGCCTTGGAGCATACGTTGACGAGCTCGTCGAATTTCGCGTCCTTGAACATCGACAGCGCCACCGACATGGGCGCGTGTTCGTAGACGTCGGCCACGGCCTTGAGCGACTCAAGAAGAGCCGCGCGGCCTTTGTCGGGGCTGACGGCCATCTCGTCGAGTCCGCGGCGATGGTAGGTGTATATCATGTCGCGTATGCCTTCCGTGCCTGCGTCGGTGAACGCCGAAAGCACGGCACTGCGGTTCTTGGTATCCTCGAATGCTTTCCAGCCAACCTCGCCGGAGCTCTGGGCCATCTGTACTATGGTCTTTATGCGCTCCCACCACGGGTCGCCGCCGCGTGGCGAGAAAGAGTCGAAATCGAGCGCCAGGAAGAGGTAGGCGTAGAAGTTGAGTATGGCTGTAAGCTGGCTTTCCTGCTGCGAGAGAGAGAACACAAGCGGCTCGTTCTCGCGGTAGCTGAAATCGATTTTCGTGTCCTTGAAGTTGAGCAGCGTGGTGGTGTAGCTGCTGTTGTAGACGGGACGTATGGTCTGCACCTGTAGGTCGCCCTTGGCTATGCCGTCCTCCGAGTATTCGCTGATGGTGAAATACATGCGGCACTCTATCTTCTCGTTGGCGGCGAACTGCGTGTTGGTGAAGACGGTGGTGTTCATGTAGTCGGCTATGGCCTGGCGCAGGGTCTCGAACACCTGCTTGTAGGTGCCCTCCACCTTGTCGCTGTTGATTTCGACAGTGCAGTTCAGTTCCTGGGCGCTCGCCGCGGCTGCGCCTGTAAGCAGCATCAGTGCGAGAATCAGGCGCCGCATAGCTTTATGGCGTTGAGTATGTCGGCGGCCACTTCGCTTTTTCCTTTCAGAGGTAGCTCCGTCTCGCGGCCGTCGGCTGTGAATATGCTTACTTTGTTGGTGTCAGTACCGAAGCCGGCTCCCGGGTCGCGCAGCGAGTTCAGCACTATCATGTCGAGGTTCTTGCGCGCCATTTTGCCGAGGGCGTTGTCGCGCTCGTTGTCGGTTTCGAGCGCGAAGCCTACGAGTATCTGCCCGCGGCGCTTGGCCTCGCCGAGCGCCGCGGCTATGTCGGGATTGCGTACGAGAGCAAGTTCGCATTCGGCCATATGCTCGCGCTTGATTTTGCTTTCGGCGGTTTCCGCCGGCCTGTAATCGGCCACGGCGGCGGCCATAATGGCTATGTCTGCGTCGGCGAAGGCGTCGGTGGCGGCCTTGAGCATCTCGCGTGCCGACTCAACGCCCACAACGGTGATGGCCGGATGCGTGGCCTTCAGCGCCACGGGGCCGCTGACGAGCGTAACGCGCGCGCCACGGCGCGCGGCCTCCTCGGCCAGGGCGTAGCCCATCTTTCCGGTTGAGAAGTTGCCGATGAAGCGCACCGGGTCGATGCGCTCGTAGGTGGGACCGGCGGTTATCAGCACATGTTTGCCGGCAAGGGCGGCCTTTTCGCTCTCCCAGGCTTCAATGGCGGCGACGATGTCGGCGGGCTCGGCCATGCGGCCTTTGCCCGAAAGGTGGCTTGCCAGTTCGCCGCATGCGGCCTCGACTATGCGGACGCTGTCGGCGGCGAGTGTGGCGAGGTTGCGGGAGGTGGAGGGATGGGCCATCATGTCCAGGTCCATGGCCGGCGCCACGAGCACGCGGCCGCGTGTGGACAGGTAGCTTGTCACGAGCATGTTGTCGGCCACGCCAGTCGCCATCTTTGCCAATGTGCAGGCCGTGGCCGGTGCCACCACGAAGTAGTCGGCCCAAAGGCCGAGGTCGACGTGGCTGTGCCATTCGCCGGTGTTTGCGGTGAAGAACTCGGTGATGACCGGCTTGCCGGTGAGGGTCGACATTGTCAGCGGCGTGATGAATTCGCGTGCCGACGGCGTCATTATCACCTGCACTTCGGCACCTGCCTTGACAAGCAGCCGGGCCAGCAGCGCCGACTTGTATGCCGCGATGCCGCCGGTGATTCCGAGAACTATATGTTTCCCTTGCAGCGTCATTTGCGTGTGCGCAGGCGGATGCGGGTGAACGCCTGCTTTGTGTTGTTGGTGAAGTCTCCGCCCATTATCCAGCTATAGTAGCCCGGGTCGCGGCGCAGCACGTCCTCAGCTTTCTGTCCCTTGTATTTCCCGAAGTTTATCACCTCGCAGCCGTTGTCGTCGTAGATGAGACGCCCCATGAAGTCGACGTTGCGGTTCTGCGACGCGTATTCCGCCAGGTGCTCCACGTCGTCCGGCAGGTCGCCGTAGTGGTCCATCTGTGCCATCAGCACCTCGTAGGTGGCGCGCGTGTCGGCCATGGCGCTGTGGGCGTCCTCCAGATTGCGTCCGCAGTAGTAGCGGTAGGCGGCGGTCAGGGTGCGCGGCTCGCGCTTGTGGTATATCGTCTGCACGTCGATGAAACGGCATGCGCCGAAATCAAAATCCACGCCTGCGCGCACGAATTCCTGGTCGAGCAGCGGCAGGTCGAAGCGGTTGCTGTTGAAGCCGGCGAAGTCGCATCCGCGCAGGCACTCGGCGAGCGATTTGGCTATCTGCGCGAAGGTGGGTTCGTCGGCTACGTCGGCGTCGGTGATGTGGTGTACGGCGGTAGCTTCGGCAGGTATGGGCATGCCTGGGTTGATGCGCCGCGTCTTCTCCACGGTGCTTCCGTCGGGCATCAGTTTCAGGAAGCTCAGCTCGACGATACGGTCGTGGGTGATATTGGTGCCGGTGGTCTCCAGGTCGAAGAACACGAGGGGCTTTTTCAGTTTCAGTGACATGGAGCCGATCAGAAGTCAGTAACGGTCATAGGCATCAGCAGCATCACCAGCTCGGTGTCTTTCTCGTCCTCGCTGGGGCGGAAGAGGCCGGGGCGTCCGGGGTCGGCCAGGGCTACGGTGATGTCGTCGGTGGGCATCACGTTCAGAATCTCCTGGAGATAAACCGAGCTGAAGCCGATTGTCAGCTCCGGGCCGTCGAAGGAGCACGGAGTCTTTTCGCGTGCGGTGCTCTGGTTGGTCTTGTTGTCGCCCTTTATCTCCATGCTGTCGGCGCTGATGCGGAACTTCTCGAGGCTGTAGCCCGGGTCTACGAACACGCCCACGCGGCGTACGGCCGTCAGCAGCGAGCGACGGTCGATAGTCAGCGTATAGGGATTGGATGTGGGTATCACGCGGTTGTAGTCGGGATAACGGCCGTTGAGCAGGCAGCACTTGAAGGTGTAGTTTGCGCTGCTGAATGTGGCGTTCTTGGCCGTCAGCGACACCTTCACGGTCTCGTCCTTGGCGAAGACGTTGCGCAGCACGCTGCATGCCTTCATGGGCATGATGCAACCGATTGTGTTGTCGGCATGTATGCGGCGGTTGACGTAGCGCACGAGCTTGCGGGTGTCGGTGGCCGCGAAGGTCATGTTATCGGGCTTGATGTCGAAGTATACGCCTTGCATCACCGGACGGTACTCGTCGGTGCTGGCGGCGAACATCGTGTAGTCGAGTCCCTTGACGATTTCTTCCGTGGGGCACTCGAACTCTATGGGCTCGGCGTCGTCCTCGCGGCTCTTGTAGGTGGGATACTCGTCGCCGTTCACGGCCACGAAATTAGATTTGCCGTTGCTGTAGTCGATGTTGATTTCCAGCGACGACGGGTTTATGTCGAAAGTGATGCCCTGGTCGGGAATCTCCTTGAGGAAATCAACAAGCGACCTGGCGTTGATGCAGAAGCGGCCTTCTCCGTCGGCTTCCGTCACGGCCACGCGGGCGGTGAGCGAGTTCTCGGAGTCCATGCCGGTTATCAGCAGTTCCTGGCCGGAGAGCGACAGCAGGAAGTTGTCCAGCACGGTGATGGTGTTCTTGCTGTTGATGACCTTGCTCACGGCCGATGCGGCGTTGTGCAGAGCTTTGCTCGAAACGTTGAATTTCATATCTTAGTGTATTTTTTGTTTCTCTTTTAGAGAGCAAAAATACAAAAATTCCCTGACATTACGGCATAGTATACAATTTTTCACGTACAATCTTCGGGGCGTATTTCAAATGGCGCTATAGAAGACACAAAAACGCCCCGCGGAGTGCGGGGCGTTCGGAATATTGTGTGAGGTTTTCAGTCAGTCCGGGCGTGCATCAGCCGGAGCCATTTCCGGTATCCGAAGACGGCGATGACGGTGTATGCCGCATAAAGGATGGGATAGAATATCAGGCCTTTATATGCATACAGTCCGACGCAGACGATGTCCACTACGAGCCATGCCAGCCACTGCTCGGCGTATTTGCGTGCCATCATCCATGTGGCTACGATTGACAGTGCGGTCGTGAAACCGTCGGTCACGGGCACGGTGGAATCGGTGAAGGTGGCGAGAATCCAGGCCAATGCTGCCCACAGCGCGGCAAGAGCGCCGGCCGCTACCGCCCACGCCCATAGCGGAGTGTGCGTGATTGGCTGTGGCTTTTTATCCTTTCCGCGTGAGCCGCCTGCGCGCCACACTGCGTAGCCGTAGACGGCCATGACGAGGTAGTAGATGTTGATGGCGAAGTCGGCATATATGCCTTTGGAGAAGTATATCCACATGGATATGGCCGGCATCACCATCGAGGCGAGCCATACGCGGGCGTCGGCATGGTACTCCCACCAGAGGTAGAGGAGTCCCACGCTGAAGCCCAGTATTTCAAGGATTCTGTCCATGCGCCCGCGTTCAGAAGCTGAGTGCTACGTTTGCCATCACATGGATGGGTGCCTGGGCTGCATAGCCGGCATAGCGGTAGATTTCGGGCTTGCCATTGTCGCCCACGTAATATCCTGCTCCGCAGTAGCCGTTGTTGAAGTACTTCTCGTTGAAGAGGTTGTAGATGGAGAAGCCGATGTGGAGGCGCTTGCAGGCCGGCAGATTCTTGAACGTGTAGCCCAGATGCAGGTCGGTGACGAAGTAGGAATCGAGCACGGTTTCCTCGGTGCGGGCGTTGTTCATGTACTGCTTGCTGACGTAGTGGCTGGCGAGCTGAGCCTCGAAGCCTGCGACGCGGAAGTTGAAGGCGTTGTTGAGGATGAAGTCGGGCGAGAATGCGATGGGGGTGTCGCCGCGGTCGAAGGAGATGGGGTTGGTCCACTCGTCTTCGTAGATGTACTCAGTGAAGTTCTTGATGCGGTTGCGGGAGAGGGTGGCGTTGATGTCCCAGTCGAACCAGCTGCACGGGCGCAGGGCGGCCTGCAGCTCGATGCCCATGCGGTAGGAGTCGGGCGTGTTGATGCTCAGGGGGTTGCCGGTGTCGGAAAGCTGGCCGGTGACGACAAGCTGGTCCTTGTAGTCCATGTAGTAGAGGTTGACGCCTGCGGAGAAGATTTTCGACGAGTAGGTGTAGCCGAGCTCATAGTCGAAAAGGCGTTCGGCCTCGGGACGGTGGTTGGGGTCGCCGTCGGTGAAGTTGTCGCGTACGGGTTCTTTGTGTGCGACGCTCCAGGATGCGAATGCGCGGTGGCCGTCCTTTGTGAAGTTGAAGCCTACCTTGGGGTTGAAGAAGTCCCAGCGGCGGTCGATGTCGAGGGCCATCGGGGCCATCGTGTTCCAGTCGAAGTTGTCGCTTGCTCCGTCAATGGTGTAATGTATGTGGCGGTACTGGAGGTCGGCGAATGCCGAGAACATTGAGTTGATGTCGTAGTTGGCGCGGGCGAAGAAATTGGAGTCGAATTTCTTGCCGGTGTTGCGGTAATATTCCTGGAGAGGATCGATGGGGCCGACGTAGTTGCGCACCCATGCTATCTGACCGTAGTGGAGGCCGTGGAAATAGTTGGCCGCACCGCCGATGGCGATGTTCCATGGGCCGTTCTCATAGTTGAACGTAGCCATGCCGCCGCCGAAGCCGTTGTCGTTCTTCTTCAGGCGCACGAGGTCCGATTTCTCCACCTCCTCGCCGTCAGCGCCGACGAAGTTCTGCAGTCCGTATTCCAGCAGTGTGCGCCGGGTCTTGTACTGGTTGTAATAGCCGAAATCGTCGGTATAGTGCAGCGCGGCGTTCAGGCGCCATTTGTCGCTGAGCACCTGCGAGAGATGCAGCTGGAAGTGGTGCTGCGTGTAGTTGTCCATCTGGTCCTTGTAGTATGCGCGCTCTCCCTTGCTGTTTGTGTACTCGCCGCAGGGGTTGTAGCGCCGGCCGTACTTTTCCATATCCTCCTTCGAGGCATAGTCCCAGGCCATGTAGGTCTGTTCCTTGCCGCCGAAAACGATGAAGCGCAGCAGGGTGTTGCGGTTCTGGTAGGCGGCCTGCGTGAAGTAGCTCCACAGCTTGGAGGAGGCACGCTCTATGTAGCCGTCGGAACTCATGTGGCTGACGCGGGCGTCGAAGCTCCAGTGGCCGCCGAGCAGGCCTGAGCCTACGCGCACGGTCTCGCGGTTGGTGTTGTACATGCCGTAGGAGCCCGATACCTCGGCATAGGGGTCGGCCGAGGGAGCGTCGGTGAGCATGTTGACGCTTGCGCCGAATGCGCCTGCGCCGTTGACGCTGGTGCCTGCGCCGCGCTGAATCTGCACGTCGCGCAGCGACGATACGAGGTCGGGCATGTTTACCCAGTAGACGTTGTGGCTCTCGGAGTTGTTGATGGGCACACCGTTGGCTGTGATGTTGATACGCGAGCCGTCGGTACCGCGCACGCGCATGGATGTGTAGCCTATGCCCGATCCTGCGTCGGAGGTGGTGATGACCGACGGCGTCATGCGCAGCAGGTAGGGGATGTCGCGGCCGTCGTTGTACTGTTCGAGTTCGGCCTTGGTTACGTTGGTGTAGGCTACGGGGGTTTTGGCTGTGGCGCGGTTGGCCACTACTTCGATTTGTTTGAGCACCACAGCGGTGTCGGCCTGCGCGGCGGCAGGCACAGCGGAGCCTGCCGCAATGGCACAGGCTGCCGCTGCAAGAAGACTTTTCTTCATTGCTTTTTCTCTACGCCGGTATTATCCGGATCAGGTTCAAAGGGTATGATCTCAGCCTTGACCTTATCGGTCAGGGGGCACCCCTAAAAAATGTGTGAATTATCTCTGTGCCTTTCGGCGCTGCAAAGTTAATGCTTTTTATTCGGGTATGCAAATTTAGAACACCGGGACAATATAGAACTCGATGCGCCGGTTGGCCCGCCGGTCGGCGCGTGTGGTGTTGTCGTTCAGCGGTTCGTCCTTTCCGAGCCCGTAGATTACGACGTTTGTGTCGTCGCGCCCGGCGAGCTGCCAGAGCAGATCGTCCACGGCGTTGGCGCGGGCCTCGGTGAGAGCGTCCGAGTAGGCGTCGTCGCCGGTGTCGTCGGCATGTACGGCCACGAGTACTTTGTAATGCGAGGCGTTCTCGACAATGCTTTTAAGGCCTCGTATGCGGTGCAGGGCCTCGCGCTTGGGTTCAGTGGAGTTGGCGGGGAAGATGGTATCGCAGGGCAATGTCGCAAGCACCACTTCGCCCCCGCGGATGGTGGAGGCGCGCATGCCCGTAGTGCGCAGCGACGCGGCCAGGCGGCGCGCATGGTCTGCGGCCTCGGCGTGCCGCTTCTGCGGGATGGCCGGCGTGTTGATGTTGGTGTCGAGGTCAAGGTCGGCGGCGTCGGTCTGGGCGGCGGCACGCGGGATGGCGCAGAGCAGCAGAAGGACTATAGCAGGGAGCAGGCAGCGGCGTATCATAGCAGACTCATTTCGTAGTCTATCTCGGCGGCTACAAGTGGCGCGACGTGCTCCGGACGTATGATGTTGCCGCTGTCCTTGGCAAGGACGCGGGACGCGTGGGCGGCAATGGCCTGGACGTCATCATCGTCTTCCGTGTCGTCATCAAGATCTATGTCCAGGTCGCCGTTGTCCTCATAGTAGTCGAATATTATGTCTATGAGGTTGAGCAGCTGGTCGTCGTCGTAGGCTTCGGCGCCGGCCACGGCGTCGCGCATTGCGCGGATGGCTTCGTCTTCGTTATATTCTTTCATAATTGTTCGAGCAGTTCGGCAGGCACGTCCATCGCTATGGAGCGTTCTGCGGGGTTGATGCTGCATATCCAGTCGTCGGCGAGGGGTATGAGCAGTTCGGAGCCTTGCGGCGTTTCTACGGACAGGAGGGTGTTGGCTGTGGAGACGTCCACATGGACGATGCCTCCTATGGTGGTGCCGTCAGGCATGGTAAGGGTGAAGCCTGTGAGGTCTTCGGCATATAGCCCGTCGGCGTCGTCGAGGCTTTCTTCGTCTTTCGGCCATTCGCGTCGGAGTGCCCACACGTCGTGCCCCACATACGCCGAAGCTTCCTCCGCCGTGTCTGTGCCGTCGAGGGTGAGCAGGACGGCTCCGGTGCCGCGGCTGCGGCGGCCGGCGATGCGGAAAGGCACGAAGATGCCGTCGATGCGCATCACGGCGTGGCGCAGCTCGTCGGGGCAGTCCCGGTCGAGCTCCACCACGATTTCTCCGCGCAGGCCGTGCGTTTTCAGCACTGTCCCGAGCAGGACAAGTTCGTCGGCAAGAATCATTTGCGTTTTTTCTTCTTTTTGGTGGAGGGGGGCGCGATGATGTTGAACTCATGCAGCGGCAGCGAGTCGGCGTCGACGCGTATGCGGCCGTCGCTCATTTCGTAGAGGTCGCGGTACACGCGGCTGTCCTCCACGCCCTCGGGATTGATGGCGAGCAGGAGTTTTTTCATCTGGTTGCCCACGAGGCTCAGCAGCTCGTCGCGTTCGTCGCCGGCGGGCATGTCGGCGGCGGCAGCCACGGTCAGCTCCACGAGGCGTCCGTAGTGGCGCCGGCGCGCAGGATCTGTATTGTAGAAGATTGGCTCGGGATGTTCGTCGCCGTCAGGGCGTACGGGAGTGTCGTAGGGCGTGTCGACGTCAAGGCGGTAGCCGCTCATGATGATGACGTGGTCCCAGAGCTTGCGGCGGTAGTCGTCGGCAGGGCCGCTTGGGGGAAAAAGACGCATCATCGTGTCGACGATGGTTGCGGCTGCGGCAGTGCGTTGCTCGCGGTCTTCGATTTCGAGGGCCCGGTTCACCATGTTCTGTATGTTGCGGCCATACTCGGGGAGTATGAGGTCGGGCAGATGGTTGTTGTAGGTCAGCATATTGTGTTGTTGTGATTTTTGTAATACTCAATTTCCTCGCGGATGAAGGAGGATGTTGGCGACGCCCCCGCGGCTATCTCCTCGGGAGTGCCGGCGGCCACGATGAGGCCGCCGTTCTCGCCGCCGCCCGGTCCCATGTCGATGATATGGTCGGCGGCGCGTATGACGTCGAGATTGTGCTCGATGACGAGTACCGTATTGCCGCGCTCCACGAGGCGGTCGAGAATGCCCATGAGCGTGTTCACGTCGTCGAAGTGGAGGCCTGTGGTCGGTTCGTCAAGAATGAACAGCGTGCGTCCGGTATCTTTCTTGGCAAGCTCGGTTGCGAGCTTGACGCGCTGGTTTTCGCCGCCGCTGAGGGTGCTCGACGGCTGTCCTAATTTTATGTAGCCGAGGCCGATTTCCTGAAGCACCTTGATTTTCTTCAGGATGGACGGTATGCCCGAGAAGAACTCCACAGCCTGATTGATTGTCATGTCGAGCACGTCGGCGATGCTCTTGCCCTTGTAGCGCACCTCCAGGGTCTCGCGGTTGTAGCGTTTGCCCCCGCAGGCCTCGCATGGCACGAGCACGTCGGGCAGGAAGTTCATCTCGATGGTGCGGTACCCGTTGCCGTTGCACACCTCGCAGCGGCCGCCGGCCACGTTGAAGGAGAAGCGTCCGGGCTTGTATCCGCGTATTTTGGCCTCCGGCAGGCCTACGAACAGCGAGCGTATGTCGGAAAATACGCCGGTGTAGGTGGCCGGATTGGAGCGCGGCGTGCGGCCCAGGGGCGACTGGTCGACGGTAACGACTTTGTCGATGTGCTCCATGCCGCGCAGCTCTCGGTAGGGCAGCGGTTCGGCCAGCGCACGGTAGAAATCGCGGGCGAGGATGGGCTGGAGCGTGCCGCCGATGAGCGACGACTTGCCTGACCCGCTGACGCCGCACACGCACGTGAGCGTGCCGAGTGGTATGTCAAGGTCGACGTCGCGCAGGTTGTGGCCTGTGCATCCCAGGAGCATAAGGTGTTTGCCGTTGCCTTTGCGGCGCACTTCCGGCATCCTTACGCTGCGGCGCCCCTGAAGGTAGTCGGCGGTGAGGGTGTCTGTTTCGAGCAGGCGCGTGGGTGTGCCCTGGAAAACCACGCGGCCGCCCTTGCGTCCGGCGCCGGGACCTATGTCCACTATATAGTCGGCGGCGAGCATGATGTCTTTGTCGTGCTCCACCACTATGATGCTGTTGCCGGCGTCGCGCAGGCGCTGGAGAGCTGAGATCAGGCGCCTGTTGTCGCGCTGGTGCAGGCCTATCGACGGCTCGTCGAGGATATATAGCACGTTGACGAGCTCGGAGCCGAGCTGGGTGGCAAGGCGTATGCGCTGGCTCTCGCCGCCGCTGAGTGTGGCGGACGCACGGTCGAGCTGGATATAATCGAGACCGACGTCCACAAGGAAGCGCAGGCGCGTGGTGATTTCCTTGATGACTTCGGCGGCGATGGCACGGTCGCGCGGCTCCAGGCGCTCGGCCACGGTGCTGCTCCATTCGTAGAGGCGCCCGATGTCGAGGCGCGAGAGCTGGGCTATGTTCATGCCGTCCACGAAGAAGTGAAGGGCCTCCCGGTTCAGGCGGTCGCCGTGGCATTCCGGACACACCACCCGCGAGAAGAATCGTCCGCTCCAGCGGTTGGCGGCGGCGCCGGCATCGTCGGACTGCTGCATCTCGATGTACTTTATCAGGCCTTCGTAGGTCTGGAAGTAGCTCGTGGTGCTGAGGGTGTCGTTGTTGAGCACGAGGCGCTCGTTTGTGCCGTTCAGTATCTCGCGCATAGCTTCCTCGCTGAGCTCGCCGACGGGGGTGTTGATGTTGTAGCCGTGTTTCTCGCAGATAGCGGAAATCTGCCAGAAAATGATCGTGTTGCGGTATTTGCCCAGTGGCACTATCGCTCCGTCATGTATGCTGATCGAGGAGTCGGGGATTATTTTCTCGCGGTCCACTTCGTCTACGTAGCCCAGGCCCTTGCAGTAAGGGCATGCGCCCTGCGGCGAATTGAACGAGAAATTGTGCGGCGCCGGCTCCCGGTAGCTGAGGCCTGTCTCGGGGTCCATCAGGCTCTGGCTGTAATGCGCCACTGAGCCGTCGTCGGGGCAGTATATCATGAGCTGCTTGTCGCCGTGGCGCAGGGCGTTCTCCACGCTGGCGTCGAGGCGCTGCATGTCCTTGTCGGCCACGCGCAGGCGGTCGATGACTATCTCTATGCTGTGGTTCTTGTAGCGGTCGAGACGCATGCCGGGTGTCAGCTCCATCAGCTCGCCGTCGACGCGCGCATTGAGGAATCCTTTCTTGCGCAGCTGTTCGAACAGTTCCTTGTAGTGGCCCTTGCGGTTGCGCACCACGGGGGCAAGCAGGAGTATGCGTCGCCCGGCGTACTTGTCGAGTATCAGCGCCACGATGCGCTCGCGGGTATAGCGTACCATGTCCTTGCCGGAGAGGTAGCTGCGGGCGTGGCCTATGCGGGCGTAGAGCAGGCGAAGGAAATCGTATATCTCCGTTGTTGTGCCGATGGTGCTTCGGGGATTGCGGTTGACGGTCTTCTGCTCAATGGCTATGACCGGGCTGAGGCCCGAAATCAGGTCGACGTCGGGTCGTTCGAGGCTGCCGAGCATATTGCGGGCGTAAGCCGAGAATGTCTCGATGTAGCGCCGCTGGCCCTCGGCGAAAATGGTGTCGAAGGCGAGCGACGATTTTCCCGACCCGCTGAGGCCGGTGATTACGGTAAGCGCGTTGCGGGGTATGGTGACGCTTATGTTTTTGAGATTATGCACGCGCGCGCCCTCTACCCGCAGCACCTCGGTGCCGGATGCGATGTCGTCTGTCTCTGTGCTCATTCGCGTATCCAGTTGGGGTTGTAGACAGGGCGCTTCTGCGTCGAACGTTTGAGCGACTCCGGCGTGGCAATCTTGACGGTGTATGTCTTGCCGGCCTTGTTGGTGAGCTTGCGGGCACGTATCCAGGGATTGTCCTCGCGCAGCTGGCGGTAGCTGATGCCGCGATCTTTGGCCCACTGTGCCCAGTCGTCGACGGGGCCGCTGACCTTTTCTTCCTTATATTCCTGCGGGAAGTAGAGCTGGTCGCGCCGCAGCGTGTAGCCGTAGGCCGCGGGTTTCTCCATTATGGCCTTCATGGCGAGGAGCCTGAACATATAGCGGGATGTCTCGCTGTTCAGGTATAGGTCGAAGGCGTCATCGGCCTGCTGCTTGTCGAGCTCGGAACTGACGCGCCCCATGCCGGCGTTGTAGCTTGCGATTACCGACGACCAGTCGCCGCCGTATTTCGCCAGCGAATTCTTGAGGTAGCGGCAGGCCGCAGCGGTGGCCTTCTCCACGTTGTAGCGCTCGTCCACCTCGTCGCTGACCTCGAGGCCGTACTGCTTGGCCGTGGCGGGCATGAACTGCCAGACACCCGCCGCCTTGGCCCCCGACACGGCGCGCGTGTCGAGATGGCTTTCTATACAGGCCATGTACAGCATGTCCTGCGGCACATTGTTGGCTTTGAGTATCGGAGCCATGACGGGAAACAGCTCATTGGCGCGCTTTATGGTAAGCAGGATGGAGCCATGACCGTATATCATGGAGGTGAGCTCGCGGTCGTAGCGCTCGTACATGTCGGTGCGGTCGAGGTCAACCTTGTTGCCGCACAGGTTCACGGCGCGCGGTATGTCTGGACTGGCCACGCGGGAGAAGACTGTGCTCTGTGCCGGCGTGGCGGCTTCGACAGGCAAAGCTGCCGTTGTTGCGACGAGTATTAGGCAAGTTGTTATGATTCTGTTCATTGTCGTTCGTGTTTTGAGAGTGAGAGAGGATATGGCTTTAAACCATTATTCCGGAGAGGTTGTCGCGTTACGGTTCTGGCGGCTGCCGATGATGTTGATGTCGCCGCTGAGGTTGTAATCACGTCCGTCAGCGCCTTTGGCCCGTATCACATAGTAATAAACACCCGGGCCGACTTTTTTCCCTCCGTGAGTGCCGTCCCAACCCTGCGATGGGTCGGTGAGAGTGATGATTTTCGCTCCCCAGCGGTTGAAAATATCGCATTTGAACTCGACGATGGACTGGTAGCTGACGCGCCACTCGTCGTTGACGCCCGGACTGCTGTCCGGCGAGAATGCGTTGGGACATACGAGGCGCGACTCGCCGATACCTATCTCATAGGTCTCGCCTGTGTAGGAGCATGTGCCGTCGGCATTGGCGGCGGTGAATCTGACGTAGAAAGTACCTTCCTCGGTGAAGGTATAGCTGAACTGCGTGTCGTTGAACACGTTGTCGTTGATGTCGAACTCGGGTGTGCGTGAAATCTGCCATTCGCGGAACGCGACAGCATCGGTCACTGCCGCCTCGAAGGTGATCTCGCACGGCGCGCTGCCGCCAAGGGATGCTCCCCCCGGGGCAGGTTTCTGCTCGTTGGCTACGTCGCGTTCCTGCTGCGTGGCAGTGGTGCGGGCTGCTACGGCTACAGCAGCGTACTCCGCGCTGCTTACGCTCTGTTCTGCCCCCCACTCGCGCAGGAAGCGGTCGCCGGCCACGGTGAACGATGTATTGCACAGCGGAGCCGGCACATGGGTGGACGCTGAGATGTATTCGAGCGAAGCCTGTTGCTCGGCCTGTACGTATTGCCGTGCCTCCTCGTCGTAGACCAGCGACCGGTAGCTTACGGCAATGTCGCGGCTGAGGGTGAGCGCACGGCCGTTAATGCTGTAATAGCGTATGGCGTCACCCTGACCGGCGATGCTCAGCAGGGTGTTGTCGCAGGCATATTCGTCGCCCGAGGCCGTGACGCCGTCGAGCCGGAGAGGGTGGGAGGAGTAGTCCGTAATCCAGTAGCACAACTGGCGGCCGCCATCTTCAATGAGTATGCCGCAGTCGCCTTCGCCGAGAATCGCGGCAGAAACGCCTCCGCGCACGGCAGCCTCCATAGGCTCCGCATATGCAGCTCCGGCTGCCCCGAAGCGCTTCCATGTAGCCGTGGCCGAGGGGTAGGTGGCCGTCACTCCGGATGCCTGACGCAGCACATACACTGCCTCAAGTCCGGTCGACTTTTCCGGCACGACAGTTATGACTTTGCCAGGCAGTCCTTCAAAATCAAGAGCATGAAGTGCGCCGCCGCAGCAGACGGCGAGGCAGAGCGATATGGAGAGACGCAGGTTCATGTATTTGTTTCCTTTTCGTTTTAGCTTACAAAGTTACAAAAATACTGCCTAATGTGCAACTCGCCGACACTGTCGCACTTTTGCCAATTCAATTATTTTTCTTACTTTTGCAAATGAAGTCTTTACAACTTCAAGAAACAAACCATATTAGCAAAAGCAAGACCAAACATATGGGTGATTTCAACTTAAAAGTTTCTGACATATTCCGATATATACTTCTCGGCTGCATAGAATGCATCCTGTGCGTCGTGATTTTTTATGACAATATCAAAAGCATCGACATCGAGAACGTGAAAAATACGCTGGAGGCTTTCCCTTTCGACAAGAGCATCATTGTGCTCATCGCAAGCATCAGCGTGTTTTATCTTTTCGGATATATCACTCAACTGGTGATCGGACTCTTTTTCCACGGAAATTTTCTGGGAACGGGAATCGGCGAGACCGCTTGCTTCATAAAGCACTATCCCAAATGGATTTTCAACAAGGAGAAATTTCCGTATCCCGACTGGATCTATTATTCGGAGGCTCCCGACAAGGTGGTGGAAATATTTCAGGACATCACCGAAACCGGTTCCGATTCGGAAAACAAACTGGAATTCTATTATGCCAACCAGTTCTTTCAGGGAATGGCTCTGGCTTTCGTTTCTTTTTCGGTATTCGCACTGAATGTGGCTCCCTTCATTAAAACCACAATATTGCTCGGAATTTTCATCGCCCTCTTTGTTTTGGGAAGCAATGCCACCAGAAACCGAAAGCTTATTCTGGCAAACAAAATTCTCATGTACGTCTTTCCTGCGCTGGCACTTCTGGCACTCCTTTTTTGTCGTGACGGCACCGGGAATTCATATCCGCTTGCTGCCCTCATTTCCATTCTGATGCTGGCATCGCTGTTCCTGGCAGGTTTCCTGTCGCGAAAACAGCTGAGAAGGATTGACATCCTTTCTCACCAAAAAGACGAAAAGCTATTTGACACTACGCTCGTGAGATACGGAATCCCCCGGGTATTCATACTCACCCGCGTGGATGAAACCGCCTTCCCTTTCCTGCGGGAGCAACTCGAATCAATCGCCATGCAGGATTATCCCGACATCAAGGTAATCGTCATCATCGACAAGGACAACATGAGCACTGTCTCGAAAAGCAGTGCCGAAGACCTCTGCGATGAATTTGTCAGAAAAGGGCTCCGCATACAATACAGCTATTCGGTGGGTTCGGGAGCTGCCGCCCTTGCATATGAGACCCGGCAGGTATTCATCAACTATGCCACAGACAACGATATTTCCGTATGTCTTGACGCCGACGACAAACTGGCACACCCGCAATCCATTTCCAATATTGTGGCTAAAATGTTCCGGACGCAGTCTAACATATGCATCATAGGATTTGAGATTTTCGGCAACACATACATGAATTTTGCAAAGAATTTCCACAACGACCTCGTGAAGATGATGGCCAAGAAGTTGGAAATAAAAGGCAGTGTGGATGAGAGCAGAAGCAATGACTGCATGCATGAACGTGCTGAATATCTTACTCCCCAAAACCTGATTGATAACAAAGTTGCCCACCTTGTCAGCACGCTGGGATGGGTGAAGTGCTATCGGAAATGTATAGCCAAAGCATATCAGGCTTTCCTGTCGCCATATAAGGAAGATTTCGGCAAATTCACGAAATATGAGGATTTCCCCGACATAATAGCGCTGCTGTCGGCCGACAGCAAGATTTGCGCAGTGGCTCAGGCATCGATTTCGTTCAGAAAGAGAATGGGATCCGTCACTACAAAAGTATCTTCGGAAAACTACGACAGGCTCATTCCTTATTATCTGAAGCTGGCCGATACGTTGGCGAAAGATGTTAAAGATGTTATGGAACAGGCCGAAAAACAGGAGGACCGTGACAAGGCCAAATTTGCCGCCTCTGTCAGTGAACTTGTGCACAGTCTTTTTATTCCCTATAAATTCGTGCAGTATCTTAATGTAGTCTATGCAAAGACTGTAACAAAACCGGAAATCACAGACTATTCATGCGACCTGTTCTATCGGAAATTTCGCGATGACATATACAGCGGGGACGAGCACGTGTTCAGAAAAGGCATAATCAGAATTCTAAACGATAATAAGACAAACAAGATTTTCGACGACGTGCCTAAAAAACTTGCAGACCATATTAAAAAACATCTGCTGACAGACGATGAATTTCATGTAGTGGCTGATGCATATGGTATCAACTCAGATTAGGTAATGCGGTTGATTGCCGGTCATACGCTACATCACCTTCCATACGTTCAGTACAATGTCGTCCTTCATCGTTCGGGGCATGGGCATATCCGGCATTGCCTGCGGTCTGTTTTCATCCGAGAATAGGCCACTGTTTCGCCTTATGGCTTGCCGCCTGAAAGACGATTGGAGAGGAGCACGGCTGAAATTTCGGCAATAACTTGCGATGCCTCGTGTTCATATCCGGGAAAATCTTTCACGAGTACTACAAGCGTGTAGTGACGCCCGTCTGGCAACTCGACGAAGGCAGCGTCGTTATGTGCGCAGAGTATGCCGCCGTCGCGGAAGCCCGAGCCCGTTTTGTGAGCCACGGCCACACCTTCCACGCCGACGAGAGGGGCCGCGATGCGGTCTTTGCCTGTCCGGCACTCACGTAGCGTCCGGCAGATGAACTGCTGTTTGTCGGCCGACATGATGCTGTCGGTGAACAGTCGGTTGATGAGGCATGCCACTCCTAAGGGCGAAGAACGGTTGGCATACGCCCGCGAGTGCTCCTGCCCCATTTCAGCTTCGGTATAAGAGAGGCTGAAAGTGTTGCGCTGAATCAGCGTGGCGATGATGCTGTCGGTGGTCGCTACGTCCGTCAGACTGCCGAACATCAGATTGCTCGCGTTGTTGTCACTTTCCATCAGAGTGTAGCGAAGAAGCCGGCTTACGCTTAAGCACAATGTGTCTTCAGTGTGTTCCCTGAGCATCGGCGACCATGTGTGCGGGTTAAGTTCGGCACGAGCCACGCACAGCGTCGTGTCGAGCGACATGCCGGTGCGGTCGGCCTCGATGCACAGGGCCACAGCCTGATGCAGCTTGAACACGCTCATCAGCGGATATTTGTTCTTATCGTTGACAGTAACCGTGTCGCCGGTGTCAGTAATCACGGCCACGCCTATCTCGCCGGGGTATTTGTCCACAACGGCCCGTATTGCATCCTCCGGCTTTCCCTCATTACGGCAACTCCAACCCATAAACGGTAATACCGCCATGGCAATAACTGTCAATATCTTCATCCCAAAAAAGTTTTTGCAAAATTACTAAAAATCATTCAAACTCCTAACTCCACACTCCTCACTCCTAACTGCGGCCGCAGGCCGCCCCTCCCTCTTACCTCTACACTCTAAACTCAAAAAAAATTTGCCATTTGTACAAAAACAGCATTCAAACGCGATTTCGTGTTGTAACTTTGCACCGGCAAGAGGAACCCGGCCGCAGAGGCAGCCACCCTCTTACCTATCCACTCTAAACTCTAAACTCTAAACTAAAGAGAACATTGACATTCTGTTACAAACCCGCCGCGCAGTCCGTCCGACAAACGGGCAGCAACGCATAGTGCAGGCTGGGGGCAACACATCGGGAACGGAGAGAGACCGGCATCTCTCCGACTGGTAGCGCACACCCGTTGTGTTAGGTGATAGTCCCCGACGTCAGGGTTGCCTTGTGACCCGCATCGAGCCAAGCTCGGCCAGCACGACACGCGCACACAACACACACAACAGCCGCATGCCAAAGGAAGGGGAGCATGCGGCTGTTTTTGTATTTGGTTCTCTCTAAACTCTAAACCTTAAACTATAAACTCTCAATAAGGTAGCGCTCGGCATCGAGTGCCGCACGGCAACCCATGCCGGCAGCCGATATGGCCTGCTGATAATGCGGATCGGCGACATCGCCGGCGGCAAAAACGCCCGGCACACTGGTGGCCGTACCGGGACATGCAACCTTGATATAACCGGCTTCATCAAGGTCAAGCACCCCGACAAACAGCTCGGTATTCGGCTGATGGCCTATCGCAAGGAAAAAGCCGTCGATTGCGATGTCGAAAAAGTCCTCGTTGTCGCTGCCCTTGTGCATGGCAAGATGTGCGCCCTCAAGCACCTCCTCGCCGAAAAGCCCCATCGTCACGGTATTGAACAGCACTTCGATATTCGGTTTTTCGGCCACGCGCTGACGCATCACCTGCGATGCACGCAGATGGTCCTTGCGCACTATCATGTACACCTTTGTGGCGAGATTGGAGAGATACAGCGCCTCCTCGCAGGCCGTATCGCCGCCGCCCACCACGGCCACGGTGCGTCCGCGGTAGAAGAAGCCGTCGCATGTGGCGCAGGCGCTGACACCCATGCCGTTGTATTTCTGCTCGTCGGGCAGACCGAGATAACGCGCTGCCGCGCCGGTACATACGATCACCGTATCGGCGGTGAATTCCGTGCCGTCGGCAAGCGTCACGTGCTTCACCTTCCCGGAAAAATCAACCTTGCTTACGAATCCCGGACGGATGTCGGCGCCGAAACGCAGCGCCTGAGCACGCAGGTCCTCCATCATCTTGGGGCCCTGCACACCGTCGGCATAGCCGGGGAAGTTCTCCACTTCGGTGGTGGTTATAAGCTGGCCGCCGGGCTGCATTCCTTCGATTACGATGGGCGCGAGCGATGCGCGGGAGGCATAGATGGCGGCTGTGTATCCGGCCGGACCGGAGCCTATGATAAGGCATTTCGTATGTGTGCTCATGTGTCTTCTTGAAAGATGATTATGTTTAGCGCAGGTCGACGAGCTCGTAGCCGGGCAGGTCGCCTTTTTTATAAACAAACGTAGAGGCGGCAAGTTTTTTGCCTGTTCTGCAATTGCTGATTGTGGTGTCGACGCTGGCCCCGGATGCCATCACTACGGTAGCCTTTACGGGCCAGTCGGTGGACGGGTCTATCACAAGCACGGCACGGCGTATGTCGGCGCCGGTCTGCCTCGGCGTGAACTCCACGCGGCGCAGACGGCTACCCTTCTGGGCAGGCAACAGGCGCACATTGTATAGACTCGCATAGGATGTAATGATGGCGAAAGGATTGCTCGCAAGGAGCTCCTCGGCCGTCGGTTCACTCACATTCACCTCGCGGGCCGAAGTCAGGGCCGACCATTGCGTGCGGCCGTCGTACCATATGTGCATCACGGGCGAGGAGATGCGGAATTTCTCGCGGGCCATGACTATGCTGCCTCCTATATTCTCGCCGTCGCTGCTGCGTATGCTGAACGAAGCGCTCACACTCGGTGCCGACGTCAGCTTGGAGGCACAGCGCTGGAGCAGCGACGCGGCGCTTTCGGCGGCACTCACGCCGACGGCCGCCGCAAGCGCCATTATGAGAATTAATACTTTACGCATTGTTGATGATTTCTTCGATTGTGATACTGTCCACAAGTATGGCGCGGGGCTTCTGACCGCAAGCCGGACCGACGATGCCGGCGGCCTCCATCTGGTCCATGATTTTGCCGGCCTTGTTGTAGCCTATGCCGAAACGGCGCTGGAGCATTGAAGTGGATGCGGTGCTCTGCGTGACGATGAAACGCGCGCACTGGTCGAACATCGGGTCGCGGCGGCTCAGATCAACCATACCGCTTTCGGCTCCGGAACCTCCGCCCTCCTGCGGAATCTCCGGCAGCAGAAATGGCTGACTGAAGCCTATCTGGTCGTTGATATGGTCGCATATGGCCTCCACCTCGGAAGTCTCTATCAGCGCGCACTGCACACGCGTCATCACGCTGTTGATACTGAACAGCATGTCGCCGCGGCCTATCAGACGGTTGGCGCCGGGGCTGTCGAGGATGGTGCGGCTGTCGACCATCTGCGACACCTTGAATGCGATACGTGCGGGGAAGTTGTTCTTTATCATGCCGCTGATGACGTCGGTCGACGGGCGCTGCGTGGCAATAATCATATGCATGCCCACGGCTCTCGCCTTCTGGGCTATGCGGGCTATGCTGGTGCTCACATCCTTGCCGGCCTGCATGATGAGGTCGGCGAACTCGTCCACCACCATCACGATGTACGGCATGTACTGGTGCCCCTTCTCGGGGTTGAGACGGCGGTTGACGAACTTCTCGTTGTATTCCTCGATATTGCGCACGCCAGCCTGCTTGAGCAACTGGTAGCGGTTGTCCATCTCTATGCACAGCGAGTGCAGCGTGGCGGCGGCCTTGATGGGGTCGGTCACGATAGCGTCGCTCTCGTCGGGCAGTTTGGCAAGGTAGTGGCGCTCGAGCTTGCTGTACAGGCTGAATTCCACCATCTTGGGGTCTATAAGCACGAGCTTGAGCTCGGAAGGATGTTTCTTGTAGAGCAGCGAGGCGAGGATGCAGTTCAGGCCCACCGACTTACCTTGACCGGTAGCACCGGCCACGAGCAGGTGCGGCATCTTGGCGAGGTCGGCGATGAATATGTCGTTGCTGATGGTGGCGCCGATAGCCATAGGCAGGCGCATCTTGCACTCACGGTATTTGGGCGAGTCGAGCACGCGGCGTATCGACACAATCTGCGGCTTGCGGTTCGGTACTTCTATGCCCACCACGTCCTTGCCCGGTATGGGGGCGATTATGCGTATGCCCAGAGCCGAAAGACTGAGGGCGATGTCGTCCTCCAGTCGTTTTATCTGCGCGATGCGCACACCCTCGGCGGGACGCACCTCGTAGAGAGTCACGGTAGGACCTACTGTGGCCTCGATGCGCTCGATGGGTATCTTGTAGTCGAGGAGTGTCTTCTCGATCAGCTCTTTGTTGGCGCGCTGCTCATCCATGTTGATGACGGGAGCGTCGTCGCGGCTTCTGAGCAGGTCAACGTCGGGGAAACGGTAGCGCGAAAGCTCGGCGCGGGGGTCGAAGGGCTCCATGTCCTCTCCGGACGGTGCCTCGGCCCCGGAGTCGGCCTGCGGGTCGGTATCCTCCTCGTTTTCATCGATGGCGAAAGCCTCTTCCTCTTCCTCGCCGCCGGCGGCGCGTACCACGAATTCAGCGTCGGGCGTATCCGCGTCGGTTTCATCATCAGCTTCCACCTCTGCTTCTTCACGTTCATCGGCGGCAGTATCGTCCGTCGTGTGCCGCCGCGTCACAAACTCGCTCTCGCCCTCTATTTCCTCGTCAATATCGAAGCCGGCGGGAACGCTCACCCGTTCCTCCTCCGGCTCGGCAACAGGCACTACACGCGCCGGTGTCTCGATTTTCTCCTCAACTGTCCTGGACGGTGTCTGCGGTTCCTCAGCGCGGTCTTCAGGTTCCTTATCGTCGCCTACATTCTCTATGTCGTCGATGCGCACCCTGCGTTCGCGCTCTTCCTCGTGGATTCTGCGCCAGCGCTCACGCCTGCGGCGCACTGTGCCGGTCACGATCCGGTAGCCCGACACAATCTCGTTGAGGAAGATGCATGCCAGCACGCCGACAAGGCACACGCTCACGGCCACGGCCAGCAGAGCGTTGCCCACGCTCATAAGCCATTCGTTGACATAGTGGCCGTGTACGCCGCCCCACTGCACATAGCTGTCGGAGTTGAACGTCAGAAGTCCGCACACTATGCTCACGGCAATGGCGGTAAACAGGCATTTGGCACTGAGGCTCCAGAAACGCACCTTTACCAGCCGCAATAGGGAGAATCCGAGCATCGCAAGCCACACCACGACCACGAAAGCGCCGAGACCGAGGCCGTCGGCAAAGAGCCACTGGCTCAGCTTCGCGCCGAAAGCTCCACCGGCATTATCGACGGGCACACCCTGACGTGCCATCTCGGCGATACTCATGCCCTCAACGGCGCTTTGGTCGGCGGCGCCGCTGCGCAGGTGCGATATTGTCACTATGAATATCACCGCGGCAAGCACCACCAGCACCACGCCGAGCGAACGGTGCAGCCGCTTGTCGGCAAGCGCGCGCAACCATGCGGGACGTCCGTCGGCGGCCTCGCGGGGCTTCTTGCGGCGCGCGGCAGGGTCATCGGTACGCTTCCGTGCGCCCGGCGTCCTCTCGCGGCGTGCGTCGTCGGGGGTGTCCGTCGCGGGGCGGCGGCGAGCACGCTGCGACACTACGCGGCTGCCGGGTATAGCCATGGGGTCGAAACCGTCCATGCCAAGGTCTGATTCTTCTTTTTTCATACGTCAGAGGGAGTGATAGTATTTAATTTCGGCCTTCGGGTCAGAGGCCTTGAATACGGCGGTTCCGGCCACCACTATGTCGGCACCGGCCTCAGCCACCGCGGCGGCCGTACTGCGGTTGATGCCGCCGTCTACCTCAATCAGCGCATGCGAGCCGGTTTCGGCTATAAGCCGGCGCAGACGCTTGATGCGGTCCGTCGTTGCGGGGATGAATTTCTGACCGCCGAAACCGGGATTGACGCTCATTAGAAGCACCATGTCAAGGTCGGCCACGATGTCGCGCAGCAGTTCTACGGGTGTGGCGGGGCACAGAGTCACTGCCGGATGCATCCCGGCCTCGCGTATGGCCTGCACACAGCTGTGCAGATGGGTCACGGCCTCATAGTGTACGTTCATGTAGTGTGCGCCTATGCCTGCAAGACGGCCTGTCCACTGTTCGGGGCGCACCGTCATCAGGTGCACATCGAGGGGTTTCCGCGATATGCCCGCGACGGCTTCTATCACGGGGAAGCCGAAAGAAATATTGGGCACGAATACGCCGTCCATCACGTCGAGATGCAGCATCCCGGCGTCGGAGTCGTTGACCATAGCCACCTCGCGCTCCAGATGCAGGAAGTCGGCGGCAAGAAGAGAGGGCGCTACTGTCATTTCTGTTTCTTTATAGCGTTATAGACAATTATAGCTACGCACACGAGCAATATCCCCAGACCGGCCCACGACAGGTAGGAGTTGTACTTCTCGACCATAGGGAACAGCTTGTCGAGGGGCACCTTATGGCCCAGCCACATGCCGAGACCGGCGAGCACACTGTTCCATACAGCGGCTCCGAGAGCCGTGAACAGCAGGAACTTGCCCATATGCATGCGCGCAAGACCGGCAGGAATGCTTATCAGCTGACGCACGGCGGGAATCAGACGACCGATGAAGGTGGAGATGGCTCCATGGTCGTCGAAGTATTTCTCGGCGTGCTCAACCTTGCTGCGGTCTATCAGGCAGGCATGTCCCACGCGGGAATCGGCGAAACGGTACACCAGCGGACGACCTATCCACAGCGCCAGGAGATAATTGACGAGTGCTCCGGCCACCGCACCGGCGGTAGCGGCCAGCACCACGCCCCCGCATGTCATGTCGTTGCCGGGCTGCACGGCAAGATAAGCCGCGGGGGGCACAACCACCTCCGAGGGAAACGGAATGAACGAACTCTCTATCATCATGAACACAAACACAAGCAGATAGCTGGCGTTTTCAACGAACCATGAGAAAAATTCGGCAGCGTCGAATATTGCGACGGTGAGCATCAGGTCTGTCATTTTTGTCTCTGTTTTTCTTTAGTGCAAATTTACAACAATAAATTGAATTGCCGCAGGAATTTACAAATAAAAATTAACATGACTCTTCCGGTGCCTCCCCCTATCTCCTTTTCCGGATATATTCCCGATTCACACGGTATACAAGCACTCCATACAATACCGCAAAGATAATGGCAAATAACCCCGCAAAACCTTTCATCAGCAACAGATGCCGATAAGATAACCGGTCCATCCAGACCAACATAGCCAGCATGAGGACTATTCCAATCGAGATAGCAACAACCGCACAGTATTTTAACCTTCTGTTTGCCGGCTTGTTGTATAGCTTACTTAATTCGTCCCGCGGACCAATTTCAATCATTCCCATAATGCATAAATTTCCACATACAAAGGTAGCGAAATATTCCGCAATAGAGCACTTTATCTTCAGATATAAAACCACAACAATGACTTAAGGGGACTGGGATTCGCAGTTTACGCAGATGAGGTGTCCTATTATTGACTTTGTAGATATTTCTTTATTTCATTTTTTGCCTCGGCGATATCAGGATTTGAGAGTATAGGCATCAATTTATCAACCTCTTCAATAGGTCGTTTCCACCATTGTAGACGTTCCAACAAGTCTATCATTTCATCGTCAAATCTGCGACGTATGACCTTTGCCGGATTGCCTACGGCTATCGAAAAAGGAGGAATGTCGGATGCAACCGTGGCGTTTGTCCCGATTATGGCTCCGTCGCCTATATGTACGCCCGGCATGATTGTCACATTCTGCCCGATCCACACATCGTTGCCGATAACTGTATCACCTTTGAACGGCAACTCATCCATTACCGGAGCAATCGCACCTCCCCAATCTCCACCCATTATGTAGAATGGATAGGTCGTGGCGCAGTCCATCCGATGGTTGGCACCGTTCATGATAAATGTGATACCCTTGGCGATGGCGCAGAAGTTGCCGATTATCAGCTTGTCACCGATGAAATCATAGAAATGTGTGATGTGCTCCTCAAACCTATCTGCTCCGTCGACATCATCGTAATATGTATAATCGCCTATAATGATTCTCGGATTCTTTACCACATTCTTTATGTAGCAAAGGCTCGGAATTGCCGGGTTGGGAAATGCCTTGTCTCTGTCGGGATATATTTTCATAGTTATTGAAATCTATGCGAAGACGGATGTATTATATGAAGAGTTTTAGATTCGGCATAATGGCATCTATCATGTGCCGGGGAACTTCACATTCCCTTGCCAAGAGAGGCCAGCGTGAAGACTCTTCGGTAATGCGGTCGATTATTTCAGCAGCATCCTTTATATTGTTGCGCTTGGCAAATTCCAGAAGGTCCTGGCGAGTTATGTCGTCAAACTTTCCGTTGATCGACATCTGGTGCTGTGCAGTCCATCCGCCCTTCGGATTATAGGCAAATCCCATGTCGTATGCCGGCGAAAGGGCCCATTTGCCTTGTCTGTCCATAAGGAATGATATATTCTTGGTATGATCATCCTGATTGCGGATTACAACATTGAGTACCATACGACGATACATTTCCTGCGCCTGTGAGTATGGCAGTCTCAATGCCCTCATCACGTTGAACGCCTGCTCGTATGAGTAAGAACGTGGATTGCGGTAGTCATAATGCGCTATTCCGCAAAGAGTCTGCATGTGAATTTTCTCGCCATTCCGACGGTCAAAACGCTTGGTGAGAAAGTGGGCGCGTCCATTCTCTTCTATCAGACTGCAATCCGACATTTCTATGCCACATTCCTTTACAAGCCGATAGAAGGAATATTCCAGACGACCGAAATTCAGTGTTTCCCTGAATCCGACTTCAGCGGTGACACCGTCGAGTTTTATCAGGTAATAGTCAAAGCCTTCCGGGGCTTCAATCTGCCCTGAACGGACTTCCCCGGTCAATGGATTGTAGGCTATGATGGCTTTTGCCCTCTGTCCTCCGGCAGAGGTACCAAGGCGCACTATTTCGGCTATTGCCGCCTTCTTGTCCTCTTCAAGATTAGCTCCGAATTCTTCCTTTTCCGACAGTGCCTCGCTTGCCACTTCAACAAGGGAATCAAGTTCTATTCTTACATCGGGACCATAGGGCGCATCCATGGCCGGTTCAAACTCCAACGCTCCCATACAGCGTTTCCCAAGAAAACATAGCGTCTCCACAGCGTTCCCGCTGCTACGCCCGGTCAGCGCAAGCCAGCGGTCGAACAATGCTCGTCCGTAAGTATCGGGCAATGAATCGGCAAGCATACCGGGAAGTCCCTTGAACGTCTCCTGGCCTATATCGGAAAATGAATAGACCCTTCCCTGACGCACAGGCATCAGAAGCGGCGAGGGTTCAAGTCCTTTGCCTATGAAGCTATCCGCATACTCGAAATGTGCCAGCTGGCGGTTCTTGTCCCATCGGAAGGTCCCGACGGGCTGGCCATACAGGTTTACTCTTGCTATATCTACCATTCTGATTCTTCGGTATTAGGTTGTGTGTTGGTCTTGTTGTTA
>ERZ808029.111-NODE-111-length-82104-cov-39.033282_pt1 | contig 82104 bp, 67 predicted proteins | sample MGYA00380185_ERZ808029 | MGnify/ENA primary metagenome ERZ808029 (study PRJEB31490, sample SAMN06133404) | mouse gut metagenome | isolation source: M2_3 | host: mice | place: China: Chengdu | collected 2015-05 ... | reverse complement strand
GGCATTGCCGCTTACCGCAAAATGAATAAATGGATTGTCCGCTGTCCCGGTCTTCAGGAACGCCTGTCCGATTTAGGCTATCAGCCGCAGCACCGTTCTTACACTCCGTTGGAGGTAAGGGCAATCGTGGATGCGTTGGGCGAACCATGAGCAGGTAATAAGTATTAGGTAACAGGTAATAAGTGTTGTAGACTGCGAGGGCGTTTTGTATTGGCTAAAGCTATGCTTTACGACTTCTAAAGCATAGCTTTATGGTATCTAAAGCGGTGCTTTAGCTTCTACAAAACGTTATATCCCTATGACACAAAGTTATCAACCGATGCAAAAATGCACTTTTACGGGGCATCCCTAACACACGCACACACGTGCGCGTACGTAAGTCCCCTTTTCTTTCATGGCAAAGAGTCCCTTTTTTACGAGACGTCTCAGCCAGGAGAGTGCAGTGTTGGGTTTGATTCCCATAGCTGTAGCCTGTTCCGTCAACTGTGTACGGGTGAACTCGTCACCCAGCGCATCGAAGAAGGCGTCACGGTCGGCATTGGCCCTGTGTGGGATTTCCGAAGATGGAAGGAAAGATAATATATGCGTGGCATGCCGATAGAGAGGCTTTACAAGCCCAAGAACAGCTTTAAAGTCTTCAGGAGTGATAGTTATATCCCAACGGGTAATAATGCCGTCCTTGACGTTATCTGTGGGAATTTCCTTGTCCGGAACGGGAGCGTATCTGTCAGAACTCTTAAGCTGATAGGGTTGGGGGATTTCCAACACCCGCAACATGGCTATCGTTGACATGATGCGGCAGATATTGACAGCCAGACGGGCTATGAAACTTCTCATTTCGTTGCCATTGGCAATGTCCGAACGGAAAAACAAATCGGAGAAGAGAGCGTTGAATTCCTTTTTCTGCTCGTCGGTGAGGCGAAGCGTATGGATGCCGTGTTCTTTCAGTATATCCAGCTTTAGTTGCCAATCCCTGCCTATGGACCTGAAGATTTCGTCCAGATCTATCTCTCCGCACGCAAACTGGTCAGCCCATGTATAGATGCCGTGCATGTAGTAGAACAGTTGGCGGGAGAAAAGTCCGTTCTCTGCCGACGGGATGAGGGCTCTCACCTGTGCGGGTGTCCCCGAAAGCAGGACGGCAAGAAAGATTCTCTTTACTTCCCGGTATTCCTGATCGGTACGTCGGTTGTAGGACAGTCTGTCATGGTCGAAGGCTTTGCGAAGCGTGTCGCTCCAATGCCCGTATTCGGAACTGATGGCGGAGGCGATGGTGTCCGCTTCGGTTTCGCAGATGAGTCCTGTTCCGTTGGCGTCCATGATATTTTGCAGAATACCGGTGCCGCTGTTATTGCCCGAGATAAGAAACATTTTGTTGGGAGGCATCTGAGGTGCTTCTGTATTGACACGCTCTTTGCCCAGCAACTCATAGTTTTTCTTTTCTTTCCGGTAGGCTTTCATTTCTTCGTCCACTTGTTGGCGAATTTTGTCATGAATAGGTTCTACGAGCAGGCGGATAAGTGAAAGTCCGCTTTTACCCGAAGCAGGAGGGGCTACAAAGAAGGTTTGCAGACAAGGAGACTGGTATTTTCCGGAATAGGAACATCTCACATAGCGTTCCATCGTAGCTCCTAGTGCGGTCAGTGCTCCGAGCAAGAGTATGTCCCGTTGTGTAGGAGAGGTGGCATAGCTCAGAATGAGCATCAGGATTTTAGGCCAGTCTGCTTCGGGGAAAGTAGGCAGCGGTTGTAGAGGATCACTGTCTGTCGAGAGTTCTTCGGAAGCGTTGGCGTTTTCGTCGTTGTCGTTTTCTTCCTCTTCCTCCTTATTATACGCGCGCCTGTGTGTGGAGAAATTGTAGGGTGCATTTAGTGCATTTTCTGCATTTTTTCGGCTGTTCATAACTTCCTCCCGGCAGATTTTCACTCCTGTCGATTCTGCGAGATGAAAAGCCGTTCCCAGATGTATTTCTCCATGCTGCTTCATGAGGGCGTTGGAGAACATTCGTTCGGCATGCTCGCGCTGATATTTGGCGGATATCCGGCACAGGCGGTGAAAAAACTCACGTCCTGCTTCGCCACAGTCTGTTGCGATGGCGAATGCTAATTGTACGTACTCGGCGTAAGAGGGTGCAATGTCGGCACCTGCCGTTTCGACTGCCTCAGTGATGAGGCGTAAAGATTCAATATTGGTCATTTTTTTAGAATTGACAATTGACAAATGATAATTGACAATTGAAGTTGATCATTCGTGATTATAATTTAATACTCTCTGAATAGTGCTTGTGGGTCGTGGCTGAGGAAACAGGCTCTTACGATGTCTTTGCCGGAGGTGTCTACGGCTTTTGGCGGAGTTTCTGTGGAGTCGTCCATTTCTGATCCGTAGGTTATTTCTATGTATTGCATTGCCCAGTTTATGCTTTCTTTTACGTTCCGTGTCTGATCGTCTGCGTAGAGTTTGCTATAAGGTACGAATGCTTTCACGCCCCGGCCGCTGGGACTGATGAATGTAAGTATGGGGCAGAGGAAAAGGTCGTCGAACAGTGTACGACGCATTTCCACGGCTTTCTGATAGGAATCGAGGTTATCTATATCTACCACTATGAGCCCGGAAGGCGATGCGAAGAATTTACTACTCCGGCGGATGAATGTGCCGCATGGGGTTACGTAGGGGAGTAAAGAGGCTTTTGCCATTCGCAGGTCTCCGGCACCGCGTACTTGTTCGGTCAGTGCTTTGAGGTTTTCGTTGCAGGTGATCATCTGATATACCTGTTCGACCGAAACTTCGCAGAAGGGAGTGAGTGTGGCGGGTGTAACGGTTTGTCCTTGTTCGTTCCTGATGGGAGCAATCGGGGGCATGAAATAAGACATTCTGAAATTGTTTGTCATAACATTTATCGTTAATTCTTTTAATAATGCGGTTCTGTTTTTGAAACGCAGCGCAAAATTAGGACAAAGTGATATAACGGCAGTTCGGACATATCCGAACTAATGTGAATATTTTTATAACAACTAAATTATTATTAACGTTTAAAACAAGAAAAAATGAAAAAAGAGTATCATCATTTTGCATTCGGCCTTTTTATCGAAGAGGTACTTAAATGTGAGAAAGTGGTTGTTTCAGCCATGTGTCAAGCTATAGGCATGAGTAAGGAAACTTACGAAATGCTAAAAAAAGGGATGATAAGTGTTTGAACTATTACGAGCGTATATTTAATTTTTACTATGATACGCTCACAGAAGAGGAGTTTCTGGAGAAAATGCATGAGTGGTCACTGCGGTATATCCGGTATAGGAAGAGACGGGAGGAAGAAAAAGAATCCGCACGGAAACTCTCGGATCAATAGCGGATTATTCGGCTATTGATAACAGTCAGGCACGGATTTTGCGGAACTACACGGTTTTTAATTACTCAACTCTTAAAACCGTGTAATCCGCGAAATTCGTGCCTAAATGATAAACTTTTATTACCTTATTTCTTCTCCGGTAGTGTAACGGAGAAGTGAGGGTTAGGCGTGTGCTGTGCAAAGATAACGGCCTTCATCTTTTCTACAATCTCCGGATGCTGGTCGGCCACATTGTTGTCTTCATGAATGTCCGTTGCCAGATTATAAAGGAAAGGTATCCCTTTCTTTACCACCATCTTCCAGTCTCCCATGCGTACGCCAATCTGATTTGTTTCATTAAATTCCCAGTAAAGGAAGTCATGTTCCTTCTGCTTTTTCTTTCCCAGCAATGTCGGGGCGAAGGAAATGCCGTCGAAGTAATCTACTTCTTTGTCTTTGTTCGCATATTTCTTTACGTAATTCTTTTCGCCGATGATCTCGCAGAAAGTAGGCATCAGGTCGTAGAAAGCGCAGATGTGGTCGTTTACTGTACCTGCAGGTACACGTCCCGGCCAGCGGGCGATAAATGGGATACGGATACCTCCTTCATAGCATTGGCGTTTCAAGCCACGCAGTTTACCGTCTCTGCCGAAGAATGTAGGATCAGCTCCGCCTTCTTCGTGAGGGCCGTTGTCGCTGGAGAAAATGACCAGTGTATTCTCGTCCAGTCCTTTCTCTTTCAGCTTTTTCAGTACTTCTCCGACGTAGTAGTCCAGTCGGGTAATCATTCCTGCAAATTGTGCGTGTACATGCGTGATCGCGTTGTATCGCGATCCTTCGCTGCCTTTGTAGCTCTTGTCAGGATTGAATTTCTCTTTATATTCATTTAAGATAGAGTCTTCCGGCTGAACCAGTTCCGCATGGGGCAGGGTATAAGTCAGCACTCCGAAGAACGGTTGTTTGCCGTCCTGCTCATCCAGCCATTCCATTGCTTTCTGGTGAATCATATCCGCCGAATATTGCGGGCGTTTTTGATAATCGGCACCGTACATCGGATACTTGATGTTCTCGTCCATAATGACACGTACTACGCCTGTGTCGCCTAATGCTTTGCTGTAGCGATTGAGGAAATTAGGGTAGTAAAGGTGGGCCTGGAACTGACAGATGTAGCCGAAATATTCGTCTATCCCGCGTTTGTCCGGAGTGGAGCAGGAACCTTCATAACCTCCCGCCCATTTGCCGAACATACCGGTGGTATATCCGTTCTCTTTCATTATCTCGGGCAGGATAACGTGATCGGGGTCATAAGGATGCTGACCGACTACTGCATACTCCTTGTTGTTGCCATACATTACTGTGGGGGCGTTCGTCCAATATTCCTTGTTGCCCCGTACTTCGCAATGTCCTGTATGCTGCCCTGTCATAAATGAAGCTCGGGAAGGAGCACTGACGGGACTTCCTGCGTATGCCTGTGTGAAGCGCATACCCTCGCTTGCCATCGCATCCAGATGGGGGGTGCGGATGAATGGCTGACCGTAGCATCCCAGATCGCCATATCCCATGTCATCGCAGAGGATGAAGAGGATATTCGGCTTTGTGTTGTTTTTCTGTCCGCTGGCAGACAGACTGGAAAGAATAAGCGTACCGCTTACTAAAGAAAATAATTTGTAGTTCATAAAAATAATGTGTTAAGAAATTTATATATTAGGGGTTTTATTGATTAATTGTTTTTGATGTCTCTCTCTTATGTTTCTCTTTATATTGAGTCGGTGTTTCGCCCGTGTACTGCTTGAAAGTCGTGCTGAAATAACGGGAAGTAGTGAATCCCACTTTCTCCGCAATTTCCGTAAATGACATTTCCGTGCCGGTGATCAGTAGAATTGCCTGCTCCATCCGGAACTTATTGATATAGTCATTGGCTCCCATGTCCGTCAGTGCCTTCAGTTTGTTGTAAAGAGAGGCCCGGCTCATGCCGATTTCTTTGCATATAAAAGGAATATCCAATCGGCTACTGTCCAGATTCTCTTGAATGATCTTGTTCAGTTTGAGCAGGAACGTTTCATCTGCCTGGCTGAAGGTGCTTTCTTCCGGAGCGGGGATCAGTCCTGCGTTCAGATATCTCTTCTTGGTATGTTCACGGTTTTTTAGTCGGTTACGGATCAGTTCCATCAGCATTTCCACTTCGAACGGTTTGGTCAGATAGGCGTCCGCACCGTTTTTGTAGCCGCTCATCTGACTTTGTTTGTCGTCTCTTGCCGTCAGCAGGATAACGGGGATGTGACTGATCGCAATGTCTTCCTTTATGTTTTTGCAAAGCTCATATCCGTTCATGCGGGGCATCATGACGTCACTTACGATGATGTCGGGAGTATGGCTTTTGATAAGCTGAAGTGCCTCTACACCATCAGAGGCAGTCAATATACGTTTGAAGTATTCTCCCAGTGCTTTCTTTAAGAAGTCCGTCAGGTCGGGATTGTCGTCTACCACCAGAATGCTGTAGGGAGCGGTGGCGAAGCTGTCTTCCTCTTGTGACTGCTTGCTGCTGTCGTCGCTCATCAATTCATTCAGATACGCTTTGGGCTGGCAGATGATCTCTTCCGATTCCAGTTTCAGCGGTAGTTCGAAGAAGAAGGTGGCTCCCGATTCCGAATTGTCCCGTGCGCCGATGGAGCCGCCGTGCAGTTCCACCAGAATCTTGGAGTAAGACAAGCCGATGCCCGTTCCGCTCTGTTCGCCCATGCCCTGATAAAAACGGGTGAAGAGCTTCTGTGTATCTACCTGCTGCAATCCGCAACCTTGGTCGGTAATGGAGATGCGTACTCTTTTTTCTTCGGGCAGCAGTTCTGAAGTGATGGTGATTTCCGTGTCTTGCGGGCTGTGTTTCAGTGCATTGATCAGCAGATTACTCAGAATGATTTCACATTTGTCCTTATCGAAACTCACTATTTTGATGCGTGGATCGAGCCGGTAATGAATCTGTATATTCTTTGCTTCCCCTTCGCTGACGAAATCTTGCGATACATGTTCGATCCATTCGTTGAGCGGGTGAGGCTGTATGAGCAGTTTGCTTTCTCCCACTTCCATCTTGCGCACATCGAGCACCATGTTGATCAGATTCTTCATTCGTTGAGACTGCCGGTAAATCGCTTTCAGCGGCAGGTATTGGGTATCTGCCGGGGATAAGGACTTCAATATGCGGCTGAGCGGAGCGTGGATCAGTGTCAGTGGAGTACGCAGTTCGTGGCTGATATTGATCAGGAAACGTACTTTTTCTTCGTACACCTGTTGCTCGTGCTCCTTCATGGCCCATTTCAACTTATCTTCTTTTCGTTTCAGTGTTCTCCGGAAAGTTTCGACAATCATTCCGGTTACTAACAAGGCACAGCCCAGCGTGAACCACCATGTGCGGTACCAGGGAGGGAGTACGGTCAGTTCCAGTATCTGCTGACTGGGAATCCAGCTGCCGTCCTTTGCTGTGCAGGAAGCCATAATCTGATAATCGCCGGGCGGAAGCGAGCGGATGACCAGTTCCGGGTTGTACGATTCGATCTGCTGGTCGTTCAGCCCTTCTATCTGATACCGATACACTTTCTGCCGGAAGATATCCTCTTCTTTGGACATGATACGGATACTTATATTACTGTTCCAGGGAACGGAAATTCCGGTCGGGTCACCGCACAGTTCATTGTTGACGGATTCTCCGTTGACGATGACATCCGATAATTGCAGTTTGGGCAGCTCGGAAGTAGCCGGCGGCAGATTGCTGTTGATATGCAGCAGTCCTTTGACGCCGCCCATGTAGACATCTCCGTGGCTGCTCAGCAGACGGGGTTTGGAAAGATATTCGTTTTGAATGGCACCATCCGATTCGCCGAACAGTACGAATTTCTTTTCTTTGATGAGCCATGCGAAAAGCATGTCATTCGTTCCGAACCATACTTTTCCCTGCTGGTCGCACACGATGAGCGTTACTTCCGTGAATAGCGTGGTGGTAAAGGGAGTACGTACTTTGGTAGCGGGATTATAGTGGATCAGTCCGTAGTTGCTCCCTATCCAGAAGTCTCCGTATTCGTCACGCGCAACGGAATTGATGACCGTATCGTTGAAGCAACGGAACAGAGACGTCAGGCGGTTGTTCCGTTTGTCCAGTTGGTAGATACGTTTCGTATCGTTGAGATAGGTATAGTTTTCGTGATTGGTGATGGGCAGAAGAGCGCCGATGATGTCCTGTCCCTCCTGTTCGGTGGCAATCCGGAAAGTGCGTTTGTTCAGGTCGTATTGATAGACGTGGTCGCCGAGCAGCAGCACGTTGTCGGGGCTGTTTTGATACAGGTTGACCGCTTTTCCCCGATTGCAGAGGCGGGTGGTCGTTTCGTCGTCAATGATTGTGAACGGTTGTTTCTCTCCGGTAGACGGATTGAAGACGAACACTCCCTGTGAGAAGAGCGAGATCAGTAGTTTGTCGGGAGTGAACTGACAGATAGATGCCACTTTGTCTTCCCACGTAGAGAGATAATGGGTGAACTTCTCCGTGAGAGGATTGAAAAGGTTGACTCCGCCTCCGTCTGTTCCGATCCATATTTTATCGTCGGACTGCTGATAGAGGCTGAGGATGGTGTTGTTGCTCAGTCCACGGTCGTTGCCGGGCACTACGTCCGTGTAGGTCACCATTGACACTTCGCGGATGCTGATCAGTCCGTTCCGGATACTTCCTGCCCATATATTGTTGTTACGGTCGTTGTAGAGGCTGAGGATGGAGTTGGCGGGGAGCGAATAGTTGTCTCTGCCGGGGATGTGTTCCAGCAGGGAAAGCTGTCCGGTTTCCGGTTCGAGGATGTTGATACCGCCTCCGTCCGTTCCGATCCATAGTTTGTTCTCCCGTTCGGCAAGGCTGAGTATGACATTGTTGCTCAGCGAGGAGTTGCGGGTGGTGTATGATGCCAGTTGTTTTCCGTTCCGGTCGAAACAGTAGAGCCCGTTATTGTAGGGGGCAATCCATATCCGGTTCTTCGAGTCGATGATCATGCTCATAATCTCCTTTCCGCAGTCGAAAGGCGGGCGGCTGTATGCTCCGGTTTTCAGGTTGAGCAGGAGTAGCCCTTGCCAGCGGCTGCAACAGAGTACAGTTTCTTCATCCCAAAGGCTGAGTATCGTGATATTGAAGTTTCTGAAATCCGGTGTCTGGTCGAATTCCTGCAGCAGGCGGAAAGAACCGTCCCGGTAGCTGTAAAAGTAAATTTTGTTTTTGGCTCCGAATAATAACCCCTCTGGGGTAGGGCAGGTGGAATATGCGGTGATGTTCTTTCCTTTTTCGTCGGTTGGCAGGTAGAAGTCGTCACTTTGCCGTTGGTAGCGTGCCACCCCTTTATCAGTCAAGATCCAGATATTGTATTGTTCGTCTTCTGCAATCTGAAGGACGAGGTCGTGAGGCAACGAATGCGGATCGTCTGCATGATGGATGTATTTCTTCAGTTCGTGGCCGTCAAACCGTCCCAGACCGGAGCGGGTGCCTATCCACACGAATCCCTGTTCATCCGTAAGGATACACCGGACGGTGGAAGGTAGTCCTTCTTTCAGAGAAATCTGCTTGTAATAGTAATGCCCCGCCTGTAAAGGAAGGACACCGGCCATTTGTGTGATAAATGCGATGCATAGGACGATATAGAGTCTTGCTTTCATTGAATTAGGTCGAGTAAACAGAAGCAAAGATAATACATTCGGATGAATATTGAATAAAATGATATAGAGTTTTGAGCAAAGATGATATTAATTTATCTATAATCTTTATCTTTGCTCGAAAATGTACGACTATGATTACCGAAGAACTACAGAAACTATATCAGGAATATACGGGAGTTCCCGTAGAGAATATAACAGAATTACCATCTTCCGGTTCCAACCGCCGCTACTTCCGGCTGACAGGTGCGAAAACCCTGATCGGCGTATGTGGCACGTCTGTCGAGGAGAATGATGCTTTCCTTTATATGGCAGCCCATTTCCGCAAGTCCGGCCTGCCTGTACCCGAAGTTCATATCGTTTCCGAAAATAAGAGTTACTATCTTCAGGAGGATTTGGGAGATACCCTTTTGTTTCATGCAATCGAGAAAGGACGTGCTACCAGCGTATTTTCCGAAGAGGAAAAAGAGTTGCTCCGCAAGACGGTCCGTTTGCTTCCTGCCATACAGTTTGCCGGAGCCGACGGCTTCGACTTTTCCCGTTGTTATCCGCAGCCGGAGTTCAATCAGCGTTCTATCCTTTGGGATTTGAATTACTTCAAATATTGTTTCCTTAAGGCTACCGGCATGGAATTTCAGGAAGATAAACTGGAGGACGACTTTCAGAAGATGAGTGATGTGCTGCTGCGCAGTTCTTCCGCTACTTTTATGTACCGCGATTTTCAGAGCCGCAATGTGATGATCAAAGACGGTGAGCCGTGGTTTATCGACTTTCAGGGCGGACGAAAAGGGCCGTTCTATTATGATGTCGCTTCTTTCCTGTGGCAGGCAAAGGCGAAGTATCCCGATAGTCTCCGTCAGGAATTGCTGAAGGAGTATATCGATGCCCTGCGCAAATATCAGCCTATCGACGAGCCCTATTTCTATAGTCAGCTTCGTCATTTTGTTCTTTTCCGCACGTTGCAAGTGCTCGGAGCTTACGGTTTCAGGGGGTATTTTGAGAAGAAACCTCATTTTATCCAGAGTGTTCCTTTTGCTATCCAGAACCTGCGTGACTTGCTCAAAGAGGCGTACCCTGAATACCCGTATCTTTGCAATGTGCTACGCGAACTTACCGAACTCAAGCAATTCACCGACGATCTCAAGAAACGGCAGCTTACCGTCAAAGTGATGAGTTTTGCTTATAAGAAAGGGATTCCCGATGATCCTACCGGTAATGGCGGCGGTTATGTCTTTGACTGCCGTGCCGTGAATAATCCCGGTAAGTACGAACGCTACAAACCTTTCACGGGACTGGACGAACCGGTGATCAGTTTTCTCGAAGAAGATGGTGAAATTCTCCGTTTCCTCGACTCTGTCTATGCGTTGGTAGATGCTTCGGTGAAGCGATATATGGAACGTGGCTTCAGTAATTTGTCCGTTTGCTTCGGCTGTACCGGAGGACAGCATCGTTCGGTTTATTCGGCGCAGCATCTGGCAGAGCACCTGAACCGCAAATTTGGCGTGAAAGTGGAGCTGGTGCACCGCGAACAGAATATAGAACGTACTTTTGAGGCAACTGTGTAATGAAAGCAATGATATTTGCAGCCGGGTTGGGTAGCCGGCTGAAACCACTGACCGATACGATGCCCAAAGCCCTTGTTCCCGTGGCCGGACGTCCAATGCTGGAGCATGTGATTTTGAAACTGAAAGCTTCCGGTTTTACCGAAATAGTGATTAATATCCATCATTTCGGTGAGCAGATTATTGATTTTCTGAAAGCTAACAATGATTTCGGACTGACGTTGCATATTTCCGACGAACGGGACCTGCTGCTCGATACGGGGGGAGGAATCAGAAAAGCCCGTCGATTCTTTGAAAATTCCGATGAACCCTTCCTTGTGCATAATGTGGATATTCTTTCGGATATGAATCTGAAAGAACTGTATGACTTTCATTTGCGGAACGGAAGTGTAGCCACCTTGCTCGCCAGCCGGCGTAAAACTTCCCGTTATCTGCTTTTTGATGCGGAACAAAGATTGTGCGGATGGATCAACAAAGATACGGGACAGGTGAGGCCCGAAGGTTTCCTATATGATGAGTCGCTGTATAGAGAGTATGCCTTTAGCGGTATCCATGTTTTTTCGCCTGCTGTCTTCCAGTTGATGGAAGTGCCGTGCTGGGAAGGCAAGTTCTCTATTATGGACTTTTATCTGGCTACCTGCGGGCAAACGGATTATTGCGGTTATCTTACGGAAAAGCTGGAACTGATTGATATCGGCAAGCCGGAGACGTTGGCACGGGCGGAAGAGTTTTTAAGAGAGAATATAGTATCATGAGTATATTCGGGTAATTAGAGTTAATGAAAGGCGGAGATATTCGGAAACGGATATTGCCGCCTTTCTTTTTTTGTCTCGAAAGTTGTCTGATAATGTCTGTTGACCTCGAAAAATGCGATAAAATGGACTATTTTAGACATTTTTGGAAGAATCATAGCCAAAATCGAACATCTTAAATCTTAGATATAACCTAAATTTGTGGCAGTGAATGTCAGGAAAGACTTCGCTACTTATATAAAAGGTAATCTTAATTAATAAACTTATGAGAAGCAAATTCCTATTTCTTTGTCTCTTCCTTTTTGGAATGTTGACAGCTTGCAAAGACACAAAATGGGTAGATGTTCCTACCGGTACTCCTCCCGAAGGTTCAGTTACGGGAAAACCGGGCGAAACTGAAGAACCCGATGATCCTGATCCTACAGATAAAACATTTATCAACTGTTCTTATATCCGTGGTGATTTTTTTGAAACGAATCGAATTTCGGGAGCAAGTATGGGTGCTTGCAACGATTTGATTTATCTGACGGCACGTCCTTATGCTGACGGTGATTTGACTTTTGACTTACCCGTGAATGATGCAACACTTACAGGGGCAGCAACGTATGCTGCTTCTTATAATGGACGCAACGGAGTACTCAAATTGGATGGTACCGGCAAGATGAACGCCGGCGACGGTCTGTTGCATTCACCGGACGGAGCATTCAAGAAATTCACATTCGGTACTTATATATATGTCAGCGAGTGGGTGGACGGAGCTTGCTTGTTTAAAAAGGTAGACGGCGGTTCTGTTGTCATCGCTTTCCAGTTGGGAGCAACGGAAGGTAATCTGAAACTGACTGTCGGAAGTGCTACGGCCACAGTGACGAATAGCGCATTGAAATCAGGAGCATGGCATTATGTAGCGGTGACTTATGATGGTGGCGCTGCCAAGTTATATATAGATACGAACAATACTGCCACTGACTTTACAGGCTCTCTGCCTGCTTCGGTTCCTAATACCCGTGCTGACTTTGTGATGGGAGAGAACCTAAAAGGTTATCTGGATGAAACATTTGTGAACAGTCTGCTGATGGGTACATTAGGAAGAAATCCCATCTCTTTTGATAATTGGAATAACACGAAAACACTTGCTTACTGGAAATATGATGACGCTGCAAAACCTGGTAAGGACTCGCATACATGGGCTATTCGTCTGGAGCAGATTCGTACTGCCTTGAATGGACAGGCAGGTGACCGGAAGATACGTTTGGGTATTGCTGGCGGCGAATGGTTGAAAATGGTCGGCAACGCAACTGCCCGTACTAACTTTGCCAATAACGTAAAGAAGGTGATCGAGCAATATAATCTGGATGGTGCGGACCTCGACTTTGAATGGGCTTATTCAGGTACTGATTTATCCAATTACAGTAAAGCCATCGTACAATTGCGTGAAGTATTGGGGAAAGATGTATTTTTGACCGTATCCCTACATCCTGTTTCTTACAAAATAAGTGCGGAAGCTATTGCAGCAGTCGATTTTATCTCGTTGCAATGCTATGGACCTTCAGTAGAACTTTTCTCTATGGAACGTTTCAAATCGGATGGTAAAGCTGCAGTCGATTATGGAATACCTCAGGATAAACTGGTCATGGGAGTACCTTTCTACGGGACTACGGGTACTGCCGGCGAGCAGGCTGCTTATTTTGATCTTGTCGGTAAGGGTAACCTGACTAATACTTCTGCAGACACATGGAGTTATGAAGGAAAGAACTATACGCTCAACAGCCAGAATACGATTCGCCAGAAGACACAATATGTGTGCGAGAATGGTTTTGGAGGAATCATGAGCTGGGACTTGGCTACAGACGTAGACGTGACGCATGAGATGTCTTTGTTGAAAGCAGTGAAAGAAGAGCTTGATTACTATGCCAATCCTACTGTAGAATAAAATAGAATCTTAATTAGTAAATATAATATTATGGAAAAAAAGAAGTTCGTGAGAAAACAAGAACGCTTTGTTCTGTTTCTGATGCTCCTGTTATTATTTCCTCTGGGTGCGTTGGCACAACAAAAATTGATAAAGGGACAGGTGGTAGACGAAATGGGAGAACCTATTATCGGTGCTACAGTCATGGTAAAAGGTGTAACCGGAGGAACGATTACAGATATTGACGGTAATTTCTCTATTCAAGGAAAAGTAGGAAGCACTCTTTCTGTTACATATGTGGGATATGCCCCATTGCAGGTAAAAGTCACTAAACAGGAAGGTAACAGACTGGTGATGAAGGAAGATGCTAAGGTGCTGGATGAAGTTGTGGTGGTAGGTATGGATACACAAAAAAGAAATACCATTACGGCAGCTGTCGCTACATTGAAAGATGACGCGATTGTGAATCGTCCTGTGACGGATGTTACCAGTGCTTTGCAAGGTAATATAGCCGGTTTGAACTTTGCTTCGGATGCAGTAGGCGGTGGTGTCGGTGGTGAAATCGGTGCCGATATTAAATTCAGTATTCGCGGTATCGGTTCTATTAACGGTGGCGAGCCTTATGTATTGGTGGATGGAGTGGAGCAGAGCATGCAGAATGTGAACCCGGCCGATATTGCCAGTATCAGTGTACTGAAAGATGCTTCTGCTTCTGCTGTATATGGTGCGCGTGCTGCTTATGGTGTGGTTCTAGTAACAACGAAGAGCGGTAAAAAAGAAAGAGCCAGTGTTACTTATCGTGGCACGGTAGGTTTCAGTGCACCTATCAATATGCCTAAAATGATGAATGCGTTGGAATACGCTGCGTATAATAACCAACAGTATGATAATGGAGGAGCTTCATCCGGTTTGCAAAAGATTTCGGATAAGACAATTGAGAAGATTAAGGGATTTATGCAGAATCCTTATTCGGCTGAGTTCCCGGGGATTGAAGCGAATACCACCGGTGATGACTGGGCAGGTGCTTATTATAATCAATACGGTAATACAGACTGGTTTGAATATTATTTCAAAGACAAATCTGTCCGCCATTCTCACAATTTGAGCGTGCAGGGAGGTTCTGATAAAGTAAACTATTATATTGGTATGGGATATACCTATCAGGAAGGTTTGCTGGATAAGGTACAGGATGATCTGAGTAAATATAACCTGAATACCAAGTTACAGTTTAAGACAAGTGACTGGCTGCGCTTCAACCTGAATAACAATATTACTTTGCAGATGATCAAACGCCCAATGGCTAATCAGATGATTCTGTATAATAAGATCGGTAGCCACCGTCCGACTCAGGTGACTGAACTACCAGTTGAATCAGAATATAATATACCTAGCTGGAATGAAATGTTGTATCTGAAAAATTCCAATTATCAGAGAAACCGTATTTCGGATGCCTTGTCGTTTTCGGCTACCGTAACTCCTTTGGAAGGTTGGGATATCACCGGAGAAATGAAAATACGTTTTGATGTTGAAAATAATAACCTGAAAATGAAAGATGACCAGAAGTACGAAACTCCTGCAGGCACTTTCAAACCGGGCGATGCTACTAATCAGCGACAAGGATTTGCTTATCCGGGCATTAGCTGGAAAAACATGTATTTCGGCTCTTACACACGTGGTAGCATGTTTAATTATTATCTGTCGCCTAATCTGTCAAGTTCTTATACTCACCAGTGGGGAGATCATTTCTTTAAGGCAATGGCGGGTTACCAGATGGAATTGCAGGAGTATTCGGAAGAATATATGTATAAAGACGGTATGTTGAGTAACGATATTTATTCATTTGATAATGCCAGCGGAAATGTGATAGCAGGTGAAGCCCGTTCACACTGGGCTACGATGGGATTCTATACTCGTCTGAACTGGAACTACAATAATATTTATTTTCTGGAGTTCAGCGGACGTTATGATGGTTCTTCCCGTTTTGCTCCAGGCCACCGTTGGGGATTCTTCCCGTCATTCTCTGCCGGTTATGATATTGCACGCACTCCTTATTTCCAGCAATTGGCACTTCCTGTGTCTCAGTTGAAAGTACGTGTATCTTATGGTCGTCTGGGAAATCAGAATGGTGCAGGCCTATATGATTACATTGCTCAAATGCCGTTGGATGCACAAGGGACCAACGCTTGGCTGCTGCCCGGAATTTCGTCTTCCACGGCGTCCAAAGGAACAATTGCCAAGACTCCGAAAATGATCAGCCCATACATCACCTGGGAGAAAGTGGATAATGCCAACTTAGGTTTTGACTTAATGTTATTAAAAAACCGCTTGTCAATAACTGCCGACTTCTACCAACGTACGACACGTGACATGATTGGTCCGGCAGAGTCTATCCCAAGTATCAGTGGCATTGCTTCGGATGACCGTGCTAAAGTGAACAATGCCACTTTGCGTAACCGTGGTTGGGAACTTTCTGTAAGTTGGAATGATAAACTGAAATGTGGTTTTAGCTATGGAGTCGGTTTCAATGTATTTAACTACAAGGCTGTCGTGACCAAGTATAATAATCCTGAAGGTATCATTTACAATAATCATACAGGTCTGGCTGCCAATAAAGGTTATTATGAAGGTATGGATATTGGTGAAATATGGGGATATCGCGTAGACGATCTTTTCCTGTCGAACCGTGAAATTGATGATTACCTGAGAAATGTAAATCTGACAGCGTTCAAGTCGAATGACCTTTGGCGTCGCGGTGACTTAAAATATATCGATTCCAATGGGGATGGTAGAGTAGACGGTGGTAAAGGTACTTTGGCTGATCACGGAGATTTGCAGATTATTGGTAATACGACTCCCAAATATTCGTTCGGTATCAACTTGAATCTGGGATATAAAGGTTTTGAAGTATCTACATTGTTGCAAGGTGTGGCTAAGAGAGATTTTCCGATTTCCGGAAGTAACTATATGTTTGGTGGAAACAACTACAATTTCAAAGAACATCTCGATTATTTCAGCACAGAGAATCCGAATGGATACTTGCCGCGTCTGACCGGCTGGAAGGATGACAAAGACTTTTTGGTGAATACCGGATATAACACCACACGTTATCTGTTGAACGCTGCTTACATGCGTATGAAGAATCTGACGGTTGCTTATACCTTCAACAAAAAACAACTGAAACATATTGGTATCAGCAATCTGAAAGTATATGTGACTTGCGATAACTTATTCACCGTAACGAAACTGCCGAAACAATTTGATCCGGAAACACTGAATCAGGTGAATATGTCGGCTGGCGGTGATGCTCAAAATACGGCTCCGGGTCTGACTTCTCCTATGAAGCAGAATGGTAACGGTATGGTATACCCGATGAACCGTAACTTCGTATTCGGACTTGATTTCACCTTTTAATTAGAGAATGACGATGAAAAAAATATATGTATTATTAGTGGTTGGGGCAAGTTTCATGATGTCGGCATGTTCGGACTTCCTGGACAGAGAGCCTTTGACAACACCCAATAGTGAGACATTCCTTTCCAATGCAAGTGCCGTGAACAACTATATCAACGGTTTGTATATAGCACTTCCTTCTTTCGGGACTTACGATATGGGAGTTCGTGGAGAAGAGAAGAACAGTGATAATATCGTTGCGGAGGTTTATGACAAACGTCTGAACGGAGAATTGCAGGAAAACGGAGGAGGTACTACGGAATGGCAGAAAGGATATCAGAACCTGCGTAATGTGAATTATTTCTTTGAATACTATAAAGTGCCGGAAACAGAAGAGACGAAAGATGTACTTTCAATGAAAGGTGAGGCTTATTTTTTCCGTGCATACTGGCATTTTTATTTGCTGACCAGATTTGGAAGTATTCCTGTGATGGATAGATTCTGGGACGGCAATGCAACTGTCGGCGGTTTGCAGATTCCTCCGCGTGACCGTTCCGCAGTGGCGCAGTTTATTCTTGACGATCTGAATACAGCTAAGGGATTACTTCACTCGCGTAGCCAGTATAAAGGTTTGAGAGTGTGTAAGGAGGCCGCTATTATTATGGCTATGAGAGTGGCCCTTTATGAAGGTACCTGGGAGAAATATCACAAAGGAACAGACTTTGCCGCTGCTGAAGATAAATCGGCAGACTTACTGGGACAGGTGCTGACACTGGGCGATGAACTGTTTGGTATGGGACTTGCTTTGAACACAAAAGCTACCGATAAGAATGCAGTGAATATAGAAGATGCTTATGCGCATATATTCAACTCGAAAGACCTGTCGGATATGACAGAGGTTGTATTTTGGAAGAAATATTCGATAGCAGATGGTGTGATTCATAATCTGAGCAGTAATCTGGGAGCGGGTTATGTAGATAACAGCGGACCGGCAGGTTTATCTCAGTCGTTGGTTGATAATTACTTGAATGCTGACGGAACACCTATCAATCCTGCTGACGGCATTTTTAAAGATTTCAATTTGACTTTTAAAGGCCGTGACGGACGTTTGCTGGCGACGGTTATGCATTCAAATTGTAAGTTTAAGTCAACCTCACCGGAATCAAAATCGAAAGCGATGCTGGTAGAGGAATATTCGGAAGAGAACAAACAGATAGTTCGTCCCCCTTATCTGACTGAAGGCGGTCCTGCGCGTAATGCTACCGGTTATCACATCCGTATGAGTATCGATACTACATATGTAAGCGGTCAGGGCGAGACGTCTCTTCCGGTGATCCGTTATGCGGAAGCTCTGCTGGCTTATGCGGAAGCTGCGGAAGAATTGGGAAAATGTACTCCTGCTGTTTTGGAAAAAACTTTAAAACCATTGCGAGAGCGCGCTGGGGTGACGTACAAAGACCCGTCTGAAATCGATCCTAATTTCACCGATTTTGGTTATACCATTTCTGCCAATTTGCAGGAAATCCGTAGGGAAAGACGTGCAGAACTAGCTTTGCAAGGTTTTCGTCTTGATGATTTGATGCGTTGGAGAGCTCATAAACTGATTCAGGGAAAACGTGGAACCGGTGCTTATTTTGGTACAGACGGTGTATTGTACAAAGCATTCGATCCTAAAAACGCAGCGGACTTGAAAACGATTCTGACTACAGACGGCTGGCTCGACCCACAGAAGGAACTTCTTCCGAGAGGCTATCAGTTTGATGCTAACCGCGATTACCTGTTGCCGGTACCTCCGAGTGAGATATCGTTGAATCATGAGTTGAAACAGAATCCGGGCTGGCAACGGAAATAGGAGAATGGAACAAGATTCATTTATGATAATTAGATAGATAAAGATATGAAGAACATATTATATAAAATACTTCCGGTATGTTTGTTGACCATCGGTTTGACAGGATGTGAGGATGAGACCAAGTATCGTCCTCTGCCGGAAGCTGTACCTTTGACAATGAGCATCAATGAAAAGGCGTTTGTGATGGGAGAACACTTGAAAGTAGATATTAAAGTGGAACCAGATGCTGATGGTAATGAGGTGGTAGCTAACGAAGATTTCGATATTTACTTTACGGCAAAAGCCGGAACGGAAGATGTAGCGAATGTGTTCGAACCATTTAGTAGTATTGTTACTTTCCCGAAAGGAGAGAAGCAGATTCAGGTGGATTTTCCGGTTAAGACTTCCGGATTAGTTGGTACTACTACGATGGAGTTTGTTGCTTTCGCACGTGGTTATAAGATGGCTAATTCCAGTCAGGGAATCAAGGTATCTGATTATTATCGGATATCCATGTCTCTGGAAAATAATACAGAAAATGTGGTGACAGAAGGCGGTAAGTTTGTATTGGTTGCCAAAGTAGACAAACCGAGTTCTGTGCCACTCGAAGTCACTATTACTCCGAAGGAAGGGGAAGAGGGCAGGTATGACAATCTACCTTCTACTTTAACTATTCCTGCAGGAAGAACTTCGGTCAAAAGTGCTGCTGTGACTATCAAACAGGACTATGAAATGACAGGCGACTTGCAGTTGGTATTGAATCTGAAAAGTAATTCTTCTTCCAATCCGATGACTGCTCCTGCATTGACTATTACCATGACAGACCTGGAATCAATGGCTGATCCTGATTTGTATGATATGACTACTGTATATGAGAATCCGAACATCATGTTTGTTTCTTATGATGATGACTGGTTTACGGGTAAAGAAACAGCTAAGATGGACGAAGGAACAGCACATCCGAATGCCGAATTGGGCAGTCAGTGGAAGTTTGATTATGCTATTGAGTTCCATAAAAATTCAACATCGGGAGATTATCAAAAATTAGGTAATGCAACGGATGCCAATAGAGGAAATGTTTTAAAGATTGATTGGATCAAATACGCAAAAGTTACTGATGAAGGTGAATTGAATATTTGTGTAGGTGTAGAAGGTACTAATTATGGAACAGCAGGAATACATTGCTGTAAGTCTTTAGGGCAGATGTGGGCACAAAATGTTACACGTATATATCCGGGTATGCGTATTGAAATGAAAGTTCGTTTAGGAGGTAATAGAACAGGATTTGTACCGATGATAGAGGTGAAGAATCCAGCAACTGCTACTACATGTAAAGAAGCTAAGCAATCAATCTGTATACTTAAGAATGTTTCCGGCTCTGCAATCACCCAATCGGTGAGGGGAGAGGTTGTCAGTGATGCGAAGAGCGTAGTATCTGCTATTCCTAAAGTAGAAGATTATAATATTTATTGGGTCGAACTAGTCGATGAAAATACAATAAAGTTAGGTATTAATGGTTCTACAACCTTGGAAGTCACAAGGGATATGTTGGATTCATGGCCTTTTACCAAAGCTTCTACAGGAACATCAGTTGGAGCGAAAGGTCTTTATTTAGTAATGCGAATGGACTTGTTCGGAGAAGGTAATAGTGTTTCTTCTGAACTTCCGGCAGGTTGGGATACTGAACTGAAGTCAATTAATCCTGCAAATTATGCAACAGAAGGACCAAGAATGATAATAGACTGGATTCGTTTCTATGTAAATGATAACTATAAACGGGAAGCGAATGAACTTGTGAATAGAGACTATAAAGTCTCAATTCCTGGTAAGTTCTACCAGTTCTATTAATCTGTCATATTGACGAACCGTTTTCAATAGTATGAAATAAGTTCAATGCCGGAAGGCCATCGTGCAACAGCGATTTACTTCCGGCATTTACTGCTAATTCGGGTGGAAATAGAGAATATTGTAAATACATTAGCTATTTGTAGACATACTTTTTACATATCTTCCCTATCTTTGCCATGTAATCTAAATAAATTAATCATTATGGAAAACCTGCAATCAAACTTGTTCTATTCTTTGGCAGGAGTAGCCGCCGTTGCCTCCCTTGCATCTTGTACAAACAAGCAGAAAACGACAGAACAAAAGCCGCTGAACATCGTCTATATTATGACAGACGACCATACAGCCCAGATGATGAGCTGCTATGACACCCGCTACATGGAAACTCCGAATCTTGACCGCATTGCGGCGGATGGTGTACGTTTTACTCAAAGCTTTGTTGCCAATTCATTAAGCGGTCCCAGCCGTGCCTGTATGATTACGGGTAAGCATAGCTGTGCCAATAAATTCTACGATAATACGACTTGCGTATTCGACAGTTCTCAACAGACATTCCCGAAGCTGCTGCAAAAGGTAGGTTATCAGACTGCGCTGGTCGGCAAATGGCATCTGGAAAGTTTGCCATCCGGATTTAATTACTGGCAGATAGTACCCGGACAGGGGGATTACTATAATCCTGCCTTTATTACACAAGATAATGATACCATCCAGAAACACGGATATATCACGAATCTAATTACCGATGATGCTATCGACTGGATGGAAAACAAGCGAGATCCGGAGAAACCGTTCTGCCTGCTGATTCATCACAAGGCGATTCACCGTAACTGGATGGCGGATACATGTAACCTTGCTCTCTACGAGGACAAGACATTCCCGTTGCCGGATAATTTCTTTGACGACTATGAAGGTCGCCCTGCTGCGGCTGCTCAGGAAATGAGTATCGTGAAGGACATGGATATGATTTACGACCTGAAGATGCTTCGTCCGAATGAGAAATCACGCCTGAGATCACTTTATGAAAGATTCCTCGGACGCATGGACGAAGGACAGCGTGCCGCATGGGACAAGTTCTATGCTCCGATTATCGATGATTTCTACAAACAGAATCTGACAGGAAAAGAACTGGCCAACTGGAAGTTCCAGCGTTATATGCGCGACTACATGAAAACCGTGAAGTCTCTTGATGATAACGTAGGACGTGTGCTCGACTATCTGAAGGAAAAAGGGTTGCTGGACAATACACTGGTAGTTTATACTTCCGATCAGGGTTTCTACATGGGCGAACACGGTTGGTTCGACAAGCGTTTCATGTATGAAGAATCTATGCGCACACCACTTATCATGCGTCTGCCGAAAGGTTTCGACCGCAGGGGAGATATCACCGAAATGGTACAGAACATCGACTATGCACCTACTTTCCTTGAACTGGCAGGAGCGGAAATTCCCGCAGATATCCACGGAGTATCACTGCTGCCTCTGTTGAAAGGTGAGCATCCGAAGGACTGGAGAAAGTCTCTGTATTACCACTTCTATGAATATCCTGCCGAACACATGGTGAAACGTCACTATGGCGTACGTACGGAACGCTATAAACTGATTCATTTCTATAATGATATCAACTGGTGGGAACTGTATGATATGCAGGCAGACCCGTCGGAAATGCACAACCTCTACGGTGAGGCTGAGTATGAACCGGTAGTAAAGGAACTGAAAGACGAATTGCTGAAACTACAGGAACAATATAATGATCCCGTCCGCTTTTCTCCGGAAAGGGACAAGGAATAACCCCCGAATAATACAATGACAAGAACGATTTTAATATTACTGATAGGCTTTCTATCTTCGATAGTAGCCGGATGTAGCGATACTAACTTGACACATGACATACCCTTGGTTCCACGCCCGGCGCAAATAGTGCCGGGCAGCGGGAACTACCTTTTCTCCGGTAAAACGGTATTTGCCGTAGAGAATGAGGAGCAGGCGGAAGTGGCACGCAGCTTTATAGCTTTGTTTACCCGTGCGGCAGGCTTTACTCCGAAGTTGACGGTAGGCGATGCGGAAAAGGGAAATGTTCGTTTCCAGACGGATGCAACCTTGAAAAGTGAGGCATATACGCTGCAAGTGTCTCCGAAAGAAATTATTATCGAAGCATCGGATGCAAAAGGATTCTTTTATGCTTTGCAGACCATTCGCCAGTTGCTTCCGGCATCCATCGAAAAAGAGGAAGTGTCGGATAAAAAAGTAAAATGGAGTATTCCGGCAGTGAGTATTCAGGACGAACCGCGTTTTGGTTACCGTGCGTTATTGCTGGATGCGTCACGCTTCTTTATTCCCAAAGAGAATGTATTGCGCATTATCGATTGTATGGCAATGCTCAAAATAAACACGCTTCACTTTCATCTGACAGATGATAACGGCTGGCGTGTGGAAATCAAGAAATATCCCCGTTTAACGGAAGTAGGTGCATGGAGAGTGGATCGTACGGACCTGCCTTTTCCTGCCCGGCGGAATCCGGAACCCGGAGAACCCACTCCGGTAGGAGGTTTCTACACACAGGAAGAAATAAAGGAAATGGTGGCTTATGCGGCTGAACGTCAGATTGAAGTGGTACCGGAAATCGATATGCCGGCACACAGTAATTCGGCATTGGCAGCTTATCCTCATTTAGCTTGTCCGGTAGTGAAGGAATATATCGGAGTGCTCCCCGGTTTGGGAGGACGAAATTCCGAGATCATCTATTGTGCCGGAAATGACAGTGTCTATGCCTTTCTTCAGGATGTGATGGATGAGATTCTGGAATTGTTCCCTTCCCGATATATCCATATCGGTGGCGATGAAGCCCGTAAAACTTATTGGGAGAAATGCCCGCTGTGTCAGGCACGGATGAAAAAGGAGAAGATTGCCAATGAAGAGGATTTGCAAGGTTATTTCATGAATCGGATGAGCGAATATGTACGTAGCAAAGGGCGCGAGGTGATAGGCTGGGATGAGCTGACGAACAGTAGCTTTTTGCCGGACGATGCCATTATTCTGGGTTGGCAGGGATACGGACAGGCTGCACTGAAGGCTGCCGAGAAGGGACATCGCTTCATCATGACTCCCGCACGCATCATGTACCTGATTCGTTATCAAGGACCGCAGTGGTTTGAGCCGCTGACGTATTTCGGCAATAATACGCTGAAAGATGTGTATGACTATGAGCCGGTTCAGAAAGACTGGAAACCGGAATATGCGGATTTGCTGATGGGCGTACAGGCTTGTATGTGGACAGAGTTCTGTAATAAGCCGGAGGATGTGGATTATTTGGTATTCCCACGCCTGGCGGCATTGGCGGAAGTGGCATGGACACAACCGGAAAAGAAAGACTGGACTTCGTTCCTGGAAGGCATGGATTCGTTTAATGAACATCTCGCAGCCAAAGGGATAGTGTATGCCCGTTCGATGTACAATATACAGCATACCGTGAGACCGGAAGACGGAGCACTGAAAGTAAAACTGGAATGTGTCCGTCCGGATGTGGAAATCCGTTATACAATGGATGGAAGCGAGCCGACCGCCGCTTCACCGCTCTATGAACAACCATTGTTGGTAAAAGAAGCTCAAACAGTCAATGCCGCAACGTTTGCCGATGGACAGCAGATGGGGAAAACACTGACGCTTCCGGTACACTGGAACAAGGCTACGGCAAAACCGTTGCTGGGTAATAAAGTGAATGAAGCCGTCCTGAACAACGGAGTCAGAGGAAGTCTGAAGCAAACGGACTTTGAATGGTGCAGTTGGGGAAGTAGCGACCGTATTTCCTTCACCGTCGATCTGTTGCAAAAGGAGAAAATGAATACGCTGACAATCGGTTGTATCACTAACTATGGAATGGGAGTGCACAAACCGAAATCAATCCGGGTAGCCGTGTCGGACGATAATGCGACTTATCGGGATATCAACGAATTGGAATATACTCCCGAGGAGATATTCCGTGAAGGAACTTTCATCGAAGACCTGTCGATAGATATGAGAGGAACCGTTGCCCGTTATGTGCGGGTTACAACGGAAGGAGCGGGAGAATGTCCGGCAAATCATGTACGTCCCGGACAAGAATCAAGAGTATGTTTCGATGAACTGATCATTGAATAACCAGTCACCAAAAAACAATATAATAATGATGAAATTAAAGAAACGAACGTTTTTAATCTTGATGGCAGCACTGACTGCTACCTTCGCTTCGGCTCAGAAACAGCCTTTGCCGGAGTGGCAGAGCCAGTATGCGGTAGGACTGAATAAACTCGCTCCTCATACCTATGTATGGCCTTACGCCGACGCTTCCGATATTGGAAAGCCGGGAGGATATGAACAGTCTCCTTATTATATGAGTCTGAACGGGAAGTGGAAATTTAACTGGGTGAAGAACCCGGACAACCGTCCGAAGGACTTTTACCAGCCCTCTTATTATACCGGAGGGTGGGCGGATATTAATGTTCCCGGCAACTGGGAACGGCAAGGCTACGGAACAGCTATCTATGTCAACGAAACTTATGAGTTTGACGACAAGATGTTCAACTTCAAGAAGAATCCGCCATTGGTTCCATTTGCTGAGAATGAAGTAGGTTCTTATCGTCGCACGTTTAAGGTGCCTGCCGACTGGAAAGGACGTCGGGTAGTGCTCTGCTGCGAAGGAGTGATCTCTTTCTATTATGTATGGGTGAACGGAAAGTTGCTTGGCTATAATCAGGGATCGAAGACGGCTGCCGAATGGGACATTACCGATGTACTGAGTGAAGGAGAGAATGTGGTAGCTCTGGAAGTATATCGCTGGAGTTCGGGTGCTTATCTGGAATGTCAGGATATGTGGCGTCTGAGTGGCATCGAACGGGATGTTTATCTGTATAGCACTCCCAAACAGTATATTGCTGACTATAAAGTAAGTGCTTCCCTTGATAAAGAGAAATACAAAGAAGGTATCTTCAATCTGGAAGTGACGGTGGAAGGCCCTTCTGCTACTGCCAGCTCTATCGCTTATACACTGAAGGATGCTTCCGGAAAGGCAGTATTGCAGGATGCCATTAACATCAAGTCCCGTGGACTGAGTAACTTTATCGCTTTCGATGAGAAGAAGATTGCAGAAGTAAAAGCATGGAATGCGGAGCATCCTAACCTTTATACCTTGGTACTCGAATTAAAAGATGCGCAAGGAAAAGTAACCGAACTGACCGGTTGTGAAGTCGGTTTCCGTACTTCGGAAATCAAGGACGGACGTTTCTGTATTAACGGTGTTCCGGTGCTGGTGAAAGGGACGAACCGTCACGAACATTCGCAACTGGGACGTACCGTAAGCAAAGAACTGATGGAACAGGATATCCGCCTGATGAAACAGCATAATATCAACATGGTGCGTAACTCACATTATCCGACTCATCCGTACTGGTATCAGCTTTGCGACCGCTACGGGCTGTATATGATTGATGAGGCGAATATCGAATCGCATGGCATGGGATACGGGCCTGCCTCCCTTGCCAAAGACAGTACTTGGCTGACCGCTCACATGGACCGTACACACCGTATGTACGAACGTTCCAAGAATCATCCGGCTATCGTGATCTGGTCACAGGGCAATGAAGCCGGCAACGGCATCAACTTCGAACGTACTTACGACTGGCTGAAATCGGTAGAGAAAGGCCGTCCCGTGCAATATGAACGTGCTGAACTGAATTACAACACGGACATCTATTGCCGTATGTACCGCAGTGTGGACGAAATTAAGGCATACGTGGGTAAGAAGGATATTTACCGTCCTTTCATTCTTTGCGAATATCTGCACGCTATGGGTAACAGTTGCGGTGGAATGAAAGAATACTGGGAAGTCTTTGAAAATGAGCCGATGGCACAAGGGGGCTGCATTTGGGACTGGGTGGATCAGAACTTCCGTGAAATAGACAAAGACGGAAAATGGTACTGGACTTATGGAGGCGATTACGGACCGGAAGGAATCCCCAGCTTCGGTAATTTCTGTGGCAACGGTCTGGTGAATGCTGTTCGTGAACCGCATCCGCATCTACTCGAAGTGAAGAAAATATATCAGAACATCAAAGCGACTTTGTCAGACCGGAAGAATCTGAAAGTCTGCATAAAGAACTGGTATGACTTTTCTAATCTGAATGAATATATCCTGCGTTGGAATGTGAAAGGGGAGGATGGAACCGTACTTGCCGAAGGCACGAAGGAAGTAGACTGCGAGCCGCACGCTACGGTAGATGTCACTTTGGGTGCCGTCAAACTTCCGAATACCGTTCGGGAAGCCTATCTGAACCTAAGCTGGAGCCGTAAAGAGGCCACTCCGCTAGTGGATACCGACTGGGAAGTGGCATACGACCAGTTTGTACTTGCCGGTAATAAGAATACGACGGCTTATCGTCCGCAGAAGGCGGGAGAAACAGCTTTTGTTGTGGACAAGAATACCGGGGCACTTTCTTCCCTGACTTTGGATGGAAAGGAATTGCTGGCTGCACCAATCACTTTGAGCCTGTTCCGTCCGGCTACGGATAATGATAACCGGGATAGGAACGGAGCCCGTCTGTGGCGCAAGGCAGGTTTGAACAATCTGACACAGAAAGTGGTGTCACTGAAAGAAGAAAAGACATCGGCAACGGTCCGTGCTGAGATTCTTAATGGGAAAGGACAGAAAGTAGGAATGGCGGATTTTGTTTATGCACTCGACAAGAACGGGGCATTGAAGGTTCGCACCACCTTCCAGCCGGATACGGCGATTGTGAAGTCGATGGCTCGTCTGGGGCTGACCTTCCGCATGGCAGATGCTTATAATCAAGTATCTTATCTGGGACGTGGCGATCATGAAACGTATATCGACCGCAACCAGTCCGGTAGGATAGGACTGTATGATACGACGGTAGAACGGATGTTCCACTATTACGCTACCCCACAATCTACAGCTAACCGGACAGATGTACGCTGGGCGAAACTGACGGATCAGGCAGGCGAAGGTGTCTTTATGGAATCGAATCGTCCTTTCCAGTTTAGTATCATTCCTTTCTCGGATGTATTATTAGAGAAGGCGCACCACATTAATGAACTGGAGCGTGACGGAATGATAACTATACATCTGGATGCCGAACAGGCAGGAGTAGGTACGGCTACCTGCGGACCGGGTGTATTGCCGCAATATCTGGTACCGGTGAAAAAGCAGAGTTTTGAATTTACGCTTTATCCGGTAAAATAGCCTGAAACTGATTGCATTTGGATAGAAATATTGCATTGAGATAGAATATAGGGGAGCGAATGGCATGGATTTAGCGAAGTTTAATGAAAAGCGCTTCGGGAAAGCCATGAAATTTGCTCCTTTATATTTATCTTTGTCTCATTAGCATTAAATCAATATTTATTATGATGAACAAACTACTTACTTCTCTCTTTTTATCTTCTGTGATAACGTTGGGCGGATGTGGACTGACGAAAGAAAACTACTATGTGAAGCATGTTGAATTTCCACAGGATGCAACCCTCGAACAAAAAATCGATATGGCAGCAAGGCTGGTTCCTACCCCCCAGCAGGCTGCGTGGCAACAAATGGAGCTGACTGCTTTCCTGCATTTCGGTATCAACACATTCACCGGACGCGAATGGGGCGATGGTCAGGAAGACCCTGCTATCTTTAACCCTACAGAGCTGGATGCAGAACAATGGGTGCGCACCTTGAAAGACGCCGGATTTAAAATGGTACTTCTCACGGCAAAGCATCATGACGGCTTTTGTCTGTGGCCTACAGCTACCACGAAACATTCGGTAGCCTCTTCCCCTTGGAAAAACGGTCAGGGCGACGTAGTGAAAGAACTGCGTAACGCTTGCGATAAATATGATATGAAATTCGGAGTCTACCTCTCTCCGTGGGACCGGAATGCGGAATGCTACGGAGATTCTCCTAAATACAACGAATTCTTTATTCGGCAATTAACGGAATTACTTACTAATTACGGCGAAGTGCACGAAGTGTGGTTTGACGGCGCAAACGGAGAAGGACCGAACGGAAAGAAACAAATCTATGACTGGGATGCGTTCTACAAGACTATCCAACAGTTGCAGCCGAAAGCGGTGATGGCAATTATGGGCGATGATGTCCGTTGGGTAGGTAATGAAAAAGGATTGGGACGCGAAACGGAATGGAGTGCAACGGTGCTGACTCCGGGCATTTATGCTCGTTCCGAAGAAAACAACAAACGACTGGGCGTCTTTAGCAAAGCCGAAGATTTAGGAAGCCGTGCGATGCTGGAAAAGGCAACGGAGTTATTCTGGTATCCTTCGGAAGTAGACGTGTCTATCCGTCCGGGATGGTTTTATCATGCGGAAGAAGACAGCAAAGTGAAATCCTTAAAACATCTGGCTGATATCTATTTCCAATCGGTAGGCTATAACTCGGTGCTCTTGCTGAATATTCCTCCCGACCGCAGAGGATTGATTAATGAAGCGGATGTGCAGCGGTTGAACGAATTTGCTGCTTATCGGGAGAAGATATTTACGAACAACCGGGTAGAGAAAGGAAGAAAAGACTGGGAGGCTGTTTCCGGCAGTGAAACTGTTTATTCCTTGAAACCGGAGTCGGAAATCAACGTTGTGATGTTGCAGGAAGATATCACGAAAGGGCAACGGGTGGAGTCTTTTACCGTAGAGGCATTGACGGAACAAGGCTGGCAGGAAGTGGCGAAAGGAACGACTGTAGGCTATAAGCGTATGGTTCGTTTTCCGGCAGTAAAGGCTACCCAGCTTCGGGTGAAGATCAACGAATGTCGTCTGACGGCTCACATCAGTCAGGTGGCAGCCTACTATGCAGACCCTTTGGAAGAAGAGAACCGGACGGAAAACTGGAACAATCTGCCTCGTGCTTCATGGAAACAGGTGGCTGCTTCTCCGTTGACCATTGATTTGGGCAAAGAAGTCGAACTCTCCGCATTTACTTATGCACCTCTGAAAGCGGAAGCGAAACCGACGATGGCTTTCCGTTACAAATTCTACGTGAGCGCAGATGGCAAGAACTGGAAGGAAGTGCCTGCCAACGGTGAGTTCAGCAATATCATGCATAATCCGTTGCCGCAGACTGTCACTTTCGGTCAGAAGGAAAAGGCACGCTTTATCAAGCTGGAAGCTACCACCCCTACGGCTACAACGGCGCAAGTAGAAATGAATGAAATCGGAGTGACCGTAGCTCCTTGACGAAGCTTTGAATTTTAACTTAATAAGTACATCACTTTGAGAATAGATACTTATTCATTCTAACCTAATAATTATCAAAAGACAAAATGAGAAAAGAATTTTATGGTATATTACCTTTAGCGTTAACTTCCTGTCTGGCTTCTCAGACCACTGCTCAGGAGAAACAAACCCAGCGTCCGAATGTTGTTTTTATCTATGCGGATGATATCGGTTACGGCGATTTGAGTTGTAACGGAGCCAAGACTATTCATACTCCTAATGTGGAACGTCTTGCCAAAATGGGAGTACGTTTTACCAATGCGCACAGTGCAGCTGCTACCAGTACGCCTTCCCGCTATGCGATGCTGACCGGTGAATATGCATGGCGCAAAGCCGGAACAGGTATTGCTGCCGGAGACGCTGCGGCTATTATCCGTCCGGAACGCTATACAATGGCGAACCTGTTCAAGGATGCCGGATACAACACCGGAGTCGTAGGCAAATGGCATCTGGGACTGGGCGACAAGGGCGGAGAACAAGACTGGAACAAGCCTTTGCAGCCGGGAACGAATGATATCGGCTTCGAATATTCCTTTATCATGGCAGCTACGGGCGACCGTGTTCCTTGTGTATTTGTAGAGAATGATCAGGTGATCAACCTTGATCCGAATGATCCGATTCAGGTAAGTTACAAAGCGAACTTTCCGGGAGAACCTACCGGGAAGGACAATCCGGAGTTGCTGAAAATGCATCCTTCTCACGGACACGACCAGAGTATCGTGAACGGTATTTCCCGTATCGGATATATGAAGGGCGGAAAGTCGGCTCTCTGGCAGGATGAGAAGATTGCGGAGACGCTGACAGGAAAAGCTGTTTCCTTTATTGAAGGACACAAGTCTGCTCCTTTCTTCCTGTATTTTGCCACGCAGGATGCGCATGTTCCCCGTGTTCCGTCTCCACAGTTCGCAGGAAAGAGCGGCATGGGACCTCGCGGCGATTGTCTGCTCGAATTTGACTGGTCGGTAGGCGAGATTCTGAATGCACTCGAACGACTGGGATTGGATAAGAATACACTGGTGATTCTTTCCAGTGATAACGGTCCGGTAGTGGACGACGGATATAAGGATCAGGCAGTGGAATTGCTAGGCGATCATACTCCGGGCGGCATTTATCGCGGAGGAAAGTACAGTTCGTTCGAAGCGGGTACACGTATTCCTTGTATCTGGAGCTGGCAGGGTGTGATCCGTCCGGGAACAGTTTCGGATGCATTGCTCTGTCAGATAGACTGGTTTGCTACTTTTGCTGAAATGCTGAATGTCCGCTTGCCGGAAGGTGCGGCACCGGATAGTGAACCGATGCTGAAAGCGTGGACAGGCAAGCAAAAGAAGGGACGCGAATGGCTGGTACTTCAGAATGCACAGAATAACCTGTCGGTGACAGACGGAAGATGGAAATATCTCCGTCCGGGAAATGGACCGGCATATCTGAAAGCAGTGAATATCGAGTTGGGAAACAGTAAGGAACCGCAGCTTTACGATCTGAAGAAAGATCCGAAAGAAAAGAATAATGTGGCGGGTCAGAATCCGGAACTGGTAAAGAAGATGGCAGCACAGTTGGAGAAAATTGTAGATGGACGCTACGGTCTGCCACTATAAAAGAAATGCTTAGAGAGTAGCAGTGGGACTGGCGGTCTTGATTTCTAGTAAATCGGACGCCAGTCTTTTTTTTAAACCAAACGTAGGTTTTCACTGTTATCTTTCTATATAAATGATATATAAAGAAAGAACTTATGTTAGTAGTCGATTTAGGAAAATGGATGAACAAAATCCTGATAGATTGGGGGATAGATGCGAAGGTTGCCGATCGTTTTGATGAAACAATTATTGCTATACTGATGATAGCCATTGCTGTAGGGGTGGACTATCTTTGTCAGGCAATTCTAGTGGGAGGAATGAGGCAGTATACCCGCAGGAAACCGCATCTTTGGAATACATTGCTGATGAAACGTAAAGTGTTTCATAATCTGATTCATACGATTCCCGCCATCCTTGTCTATGCCCTGTTGCCGATGGCTTTCATGCGTGGCAAGGAACTGCTGGTTATTTCGCAGAAGGCTTGTGCCATTTATATCATCTTTTCTTTGCTGCTGGCTATCAATGGGATTCTGCTGATGATCATGGATATTTACGATGGAAAGGAGACAATGAAGAACCGACCGATGAAAGGATTCATTCAAGTACTTCAGGTACTTTTGTTTTTTATCGGGGGGATTGTGATTATCTCTATCCTTGTAAATAAATCGCCTGCTAGTCTGTTTGCGGGACTAGGTGCTTCGGCAGCCATCCTGATGCTGGTATTCAAGGATTCCATTTTGGGATTTGTGGCAGGTATTCAGCTTTCTGCCAATGATATGGTGCGTCCGGGAGACTGGATCACGCTTCCTTCCGGTGCCGCAAATGGTACGGTGCAGGAGATTACGCTTAACACGGTCAAGATTCAGAACTTTGATAATACGATTTCTACGGTTCCGCCTTATACGCTGGTCAGCAGTCCTTTTCAGAACTGGCGTGGCATGAAGGATTCCGGTGGGCGGCGGGTGATGAAGAATATTACACTGGACCTGACGACACTCCAGTTTTGTACGCCGGAGATGCTCGACCGTTATCGGAAAGAGATTCCACTCATGGCGGATTATCAGCCGGAGGAAGGAGTGGTGCCCACCAATTCACAGGTTTACCGGGTGTATATCGAGCGGTATCTTTGCAGTCTGCCGGTGGTGAATCAGGATTTGGATTTGATTATCAGTCAGAAAGAGGCTACCATGTACGGAGTTCCTATTCAGGTTTATTTCTTTTCCCGCAATAAGGTGTGGAAAGAGTACGAGCGGATTCAGTCGGATATCTTCGACCATTTGCTGGCGATGGTGCCGAAGTTCGACTTGAAGGTATACCAGTATTCTGACTAACTCTATAGGGGACATCTTTGCCACAGGCTTAGCACAACTGTGCCACGCCTGTGGCACGGCCGTGCCAAGCTGTTGGCATAGTTGTGCCAAAGCGTTGGCACAAGTCTTTCGCAGGGATGTTACGGATGATGCTCCGGTATGTCCCGTTAGTTAGCAAGGAAGGTCGTTAAAAGTCCGGACCGTTTCTAGCTTCTTTCATCAGTCGTTCGAAGCGTTTTACGATATCGGGATGTTGCGCAGCCACATCGTGTTCTTCTCTGATGTCCGTTTCCAGATTATAAAGCTGCATTTGCGTATTGCCTTTCCGGATGTCCGTGATGATTCCTTTCCATTTTCCCATGCGGATTGCTTTGTTGCCAATCCTTGGGTCAGGATATTCCCAATATAAATAAGTGTGTTCTTTTTGTTTCCCTTTTTTGCCGAGCAATGTGGGCAGAAAGCTGATTCCGTCCGTTGGCGGACAAGTGATGCCTGCCAGTTCTGCCAGCGTAGGCATAACGTCCTGAAAAGCGCAGATGTGGTCACTTTGCGTACCGGGTTTTATTTTGCCGGGCCATGTGATAATGGCGGGGACACGGATACCTCCTTCATGCAAGAAACATTTGCCCCATCCGTATGCTGAATTGAAAAGTCCCCCGCTGTTGAACCAGGGAGAATCGCTGCCTCCGTTGAACGTAGGACCATTATCTGAAGTAAACACAATCAAGGTATTTTCGTACAGATGTTCCGCTTTCAGTTTTTCGATCAGTTGGCCGATCTGCTCGTCGAAATAACTGATCATAGCCGCATAGGTAGCATGCGGATACCGGCAGGGCAGATATCCCGCTTGTCCGGTGTAAGGCTTTTCGTCCCCGAATTTCTTTACATAATGCTGTACCCAGCGTTCGGGTGCCTGAAGCGAGACGTGCGGCAGGGGAGTGGTCCACATCAGGAAAAACGGTTTGCGTTTATTGGCATCGACAAATCCCATCAGTTCATCAAAGATCAGATCGTTGGCATATTCCTTTTGCGTATATTTAGCGTAGCTGGCTGGATCGTTCGGATCGGCACCTTTATCCAGAGGGCTTCGGTGAGGGTCTGTCACTTTGTTGGACAGGTAGACACGTTCTTCGTCATTATACAGAAAAGGAGGATAGTATGTGTGCGACTGGCGCTGGCAATTGTATCCGTAGAATCGGTCGAACCCCTGTTTGTTGGGAGTTCCTTCGGAACCCGGATACCCCAGTCCCCACTTGCCGAAACATCCGGTGGTATATCCCGCTTGTTGCATCATTCGCCCGATAGTCATCGTGTTCGCCTGTAGGGGGAATTGCCCTTCCAGCTCTTTATGAACGTACACCGAGTCGTAGTTGTTTACTGCTCCGCGTTCGGCTAACTCATTGTTGAAGCGGATTTGCGCATGACCGGAGTGCATACCTGTCATCAGTACGCAGCGTGCCGGAGCTGATACGGGGGAACCGGAATAATGTTGTGTCAGTTTGATGCCTTCGCTGCATAAACGGTCGATATGGGGTGTTTCTATTTTGTCTTGTCCGAAGCAACCGATATCTCCATATCCCAGATCGTCCATTAAAATATAGATAACGTTGGGAGATGCGGGTTGGGTTTGTCCGTGCAGGTAACCGCTGCACAGGGCGGGTATTGCGATCAATAAATTTCTTTTGTTCATGATGTTCTTTTTTTTAATCCCATTTATAATCTTTCGTTACATCTTCTTTCAGAGCCGGTCCGAATTCGAATCCAGCTTCTTCGAACCATGCTTTGCGGTGAAGGATGTTCCGGTAGAACCGGTCGAAGTCAAGCGCTTCCCCCTCGTGCCACATCTGTTCGGACAGAGCGAGGATGCGGGGGAAAAGTCGTCGGTCTATCATTCGTTCCGTGACTCCGTCGTCGGTCCATAATGCGCAGCTCATGCCAAGTATCAGCGGATTTTTCTCGCTGATGGCTTTGTCGGAAGGGTTGTTCAGATAGACATCTTTCAAGTCGAACGTACGTGCTTCCGTATATCCTTTCCACGGGGTGACGGGGAAGTTCAGATACGTATAGTAGTTGGAACTGCAAATGACCGGATAATGGTGTTTGACGGCGTTTCTGAGTGCGAGGTCTTTGTGTCCCCGATAGTTCCACCACTGGATAACAGTATTGTCCGGCAACGGGTAGCCGTCATGATAGACTACGTCGCCCCAGAAGATGGCTTTCCGTCCTTTCGACTTCAGATAGTTTGCCATTTGCGCAGAGAACCATAGCTGGAGGTCGTGACTGTCTTTCAGTCCTTCTGTGGTAATCCTTTTCCGGCAATCCGGGCATTGATCCCAGTTGCCTTTCGGGGCTTCGTCTCCGCCCAGATGTATGTAGGGAGAAGGAAAGAGGGCGCATACTTCATCCAGTACGTTTTTCAGGAAACGGAGAGTTCCGTCTTTTCCTGCACAAAATATGTTCTGGGTAAATCCGCTTTGCGGTATCTCTACCGGCAATCCGAAACAACCGAGCTCCGGATAGGCAGAGAGAGCAGCTTCGGCATGGCCCGGCATATCTATTTCGGGGACGATGGTGATATTCCGTTGACGGGCATATTCGATGATATCCCGTATTTCTTCCTGTGTATAGAATCCCTGCTGTTCTTCTCCTTTGCCTACCGAACCGCCAGTCCGGGTGAGGTGCGGATATTGCTTGATTTCGATGCGCCATCCCAGTCCTTCGGTCAGATGCCAGTGGAAGTAGTTCATTTTGAGCAGTGAAGCCATGTCGATATACTTTCTGATGGTGGTAATCTTCTGGAACTGACGTCCGGAGTCCAGTAAGAAGCAGCGCCACTGTGTGCGGGGATAGTCCGTCACGCTTGCGCAGGCAAAGGTGATAGATCCTGCTGAACCGGCTACCCATTGGCGTAGCGTTTGTACGGCATAGGTGAATCCTCCTTTGTCGGAGGCGCTGATTACCATCTGTTGCGGATGAATCTTGATCCGGTAACCTTCGGGGGGCAGGGATGAGTCGGTTATCCAGCAGATATCGGCTTTGGATTCTTTTTTTTGCCATTTGATGGGAGTGTGGGAGAGTACTTCTTCTCGAAAAAGGTTTAGATAAAAAGCGGTAGTGTCTTCGGCGTACATAGAAACCTTTTTCCCTAAAATCAGGTTGCCTGTCTGCATTTCTACTTGATTGGGGGTAGGAAATACGATTTGGGCGCGGACGGCGACTGTGTACGATAGAAGAAAGAGAGCTGTAAAAATTAGGTGCTTCATGGGGTACAGTGTGTTTATTTAGATTTTGTAAGAGTCGGCAAAAGGATTACCCGTATTAGTCTGATGTCTCAAAAATACGAATAAATTTCAAGTACTCAATTATTCTTTTGAGTAAACTTACGAAATCAATACAGTTAAAAAGGGAAGAGGCAGTGTCAAATATCAAGGTCTTTCAGCCACGCTAATGACGAAATGCTTGTCCTGTCATTGGGATGACTGTCAAGAAGAGCCAATATTTGCCACAGCCTCTTCCGGTTAGTTCCGGATTATCCGGTTGGTGATGGATTACCGGTTAATTTCCTTCCTCCCATCCCGGATTCTGTTCGAGTTGGGGATTCAGTACCCGTTCGTTGCGTGGAATAGGATTGAGGTAATAGTAATCTGGCCATAGATGATTCTGTTTCGGATGGAATTCGAGATATCCTTCGGAGCCGCCACCGTCGATAGTCACATTGGTTCCTGCCGTGAAGTCGGATGCACGTACGTATTGTCCGAGTTTCTTCTTCAGTGCATAATGGCATTTCTTCCATCTTCTCAGGTCGTCGAAACGGAATCCTTCGGAGAATAGTTCGATGCGTCGTTCCCGTCGTATTTCCCATAATAGCGGACTCACTTCGTAGTCGTTGGGATAATCCGGATTTCCGAGATCACGTTTCGGGTCGAAGGCTGAGTTTATTTCCGAGACTTTCATGAGTTTTACATTGGCACGCGGGCGCAGTTTGTTGATTGTGACGTCGGCAACTGTCTGGTCAAACTCGCCGAGTTCGCACATGGCTTCCGCGTAGTTCAGCATGACTTCTTCGATGCGGAAAATAGGCATATCCGTCTCTTCATTTCGTTGGCTGCCCATGCTCAGGTAGCAGCAATAGTATTTCCAGTTGTTATATCCGAAGGCAGACTTGTACCACGGCTGGTTCTCCAGATAGAAGTCAAAGTGAGGCGATGCACCCAGAATACCACCGTCATATCCTTGACGGAATGGCAATAACTTCTGTCGTTCCTTGCTGGTGCCGTACCCGATTCCCATGCGGACGGTGAGGCTGTCGATAAAACTGCGGTCTTTGGAGTTATCCGTAAATTTCCATTTATTGTCCCAGGCTGTGCTGGAAGCCGAACGGTCTACCCGGTAAGGAGGAGTGACGTGCAGCCACAAACGATGGTCACGGTTGCTGAACTCGTCGTATATATCCTTGTCACCCAGATAGGCGTCACTCGTCCAGCGTGGCTTTCCGTCCGTGCACAGGTAACTGTCCACTAAGTCGCGGGTCGGATTGTAAAAGGAGGTAGCGGTCGTTCCCCCGATGCTGACAGCGTGCACTACACCGACAGCATCCGAATATTCTCTGTACAGAATGACGCCGGTAACATCTTTCAGTTCCAGTGAACAGAACAGATCGTCGTAGCAGTCCGCCACGTTCGGATAAGTCTGCATCAGTTCGGCGGATACCCGTTTGCATTCCCGCAGATAAGTTTCGGCGTTGTTGAGTCCGTGATATTTACGCCAGGTACCTTCGAAAAGGCAGAAACGGGAGAGTAAAGCCTGTACACAAGCCTTGTTGATGGTGTTTCTGCCTTCTCCGTTCACGTTGATATTCTTTTCGGCAAATTGCAGGTCTTCCAGAATGTGACCGGCTATTTCATCTCTGGAGGCACGAGGGCCTTTGATCAGTTCTGTTTCGTCGTCGCTCAGCACATGATCAATCCAGGGTACGCCACCGTAAGCCGACAGGAGAGACAGGTAGCGGTAACTACGGAAAAAGTAACCGACGGAACGCCAGTTCGCCTTTTCTACATCCGTCATTTTCGAACCGTCAATGCGGTCGAGCATCAGGTTGACCCTCCGGATATAGCTGTAATAGTTCCAGGAAGTATTGTCTTTCTTGTCGGGGATGGTCACCAGTTTTCTGATCCAGTTGCTTTCGCTGGTTCCTCTTGTCTGGTTGTACGAGATGTCGTCCGTAGAATTTTCCGAGCCATAGCCCAATGAAGGCAGGGTTTCATACAATCCCCAGGCGTATGCCTTGAAATTGTCGTATGTTTCAAAAGCCGTTTCGGCAGTCGGGTCTCCCAAAGGATACCTTTCCAGGAAATCGTTATTGAGACAGCTTGCTAACAAAACTGTACATATAAAGATTAAATATTTTCTCATAATACATTGGTTATTAGAATGTAACATTGATACCGAAAGAGAATTTTCTCATGAACGGATATTCCCAGGCACCTTTTGACAGCATATCGGTTTCCAGTCCTTCCGGCAGGTGATCCCACGTGTAGAGGTTCTCTCCGCTGAAGAATACTTTCACATCGTCGAAGTAGAGACGCTGGGACCATACTTTGGGCAAGGTATAGGAAAGCGTGATGTTTTGCAGTTTCAGGTAAGAGGCGTTGGCGAGATACTTCGACTGTTTCCAGTGGTTGTAGCTTGTGTTTACCCCGTCGTTGGAATACACACGCGGATAATAGGCATTGGTGTTAGTCGGAGTCCAGAAGTTGAGAGTTTCTTTGAACAGGCTTCCCCAGCCTCCGGTAGGCCATGCGATCTGGTCGGTGCGCCAATAATCCCGTTTGCCTACGCCTCGGAGGAAGATAGAGAGGTCGAGTCCTTTCCAGCTGATTCCTGCGGTGATGCCGTAGTGGAAACGCGGAGTCGAGTTACCGATGATACGCTGGTCGCCGGGATTGTCGGCGGTTCCTTCGCCGCTCCAGATGGTTTCGGTATCGTCATCGAAGTTCTTATACAGCACGTCTCCCGGAAAAACTTTTCCTGCTCCTTTCGGAATGGGGATTCCCGGTTTTAGTGTACCGTCTGCGTTGAAGTCGTCTTCCGTGTAGAAGCGGTCGGTGACATATCCCCAGATTTCTCCCATTTTCATGCCTTTGCGGTAAATCTTGTCGCCTAGCAGGTTGGTCTCATTATTGTATTTCGTGATTTCACTTTGTGAGTCGTACAGGTTGAATCCGATCCGGTAGCTCCAGTCCTTGTTGATGCGGTCTCTCCAGTTCAGTTCCAGTTCCCAGCCGTACGTCTTCAGGTCAGCGGCGTTCTGTTTGGCGGCGGTGGCTCCCACTACCCACGGTAGGTCCATACCGGGTGCCAGCATCCCTTTGGTGTCGCGGCGATACCAGTCGAAAGTACCGTTAAAGCGGTTGTCGAAGAATCCGAAATCGACTCCGAAGTCCAGTGTATATACCTTTTCCCACGAGAAACTGCTGCTGACCATTGCCGGTGCATTCAGTGTAGTCGTCTTTTGTCCGTCCACCAGCCATTCTGTCAAGTAAGGTGACATGGAAGGGATGTAGGGATAGTTTTCCGGAGTGTTGTCCGGCTTCAGTATGATCTGGTTGCCGATAGAGCCCCATGAGGCACGTAGTTTCAAGTTAGACAGGAAGCTTTTGGTATTCTTCATGAATGCTTCTTCCGAAATGCGCCATCCGGCGGAGAAGGAAGGGAAGAAACCGAAACGGCTGTCTTTCGGGAAACGGGATGTACCGTCGTAGCGTCCGTTGGCTTCGAACATGTATTTACCGTCGTAAGTGTAATTGACACGGTAGAACAAACCTCTGATAGCATATTCATCGAAACTGTCGGTGACGGATGCCGTTCCGGTAGAACCGGAGAGCGACGGCAGATTTTCCAGTAATACGTCCGTGCGCTGCGACCATTGCGATTCCTTATGACTCTCTTCCTGATTGTAACCACCCATAATAGAGATATCATGTTTACCTATTGAAAAGTCGTAATTGGCGAATGCGTTAATAGCGTTGTAATTGGTGAAACCTTGCGTCAGGGCATAACGTGAGTTCTCTACATTGTTCAGCAGCCCTGTAAAGTTGAATCCTATATACTTGTATTTGTTGACGTACATCCGGTTGTACTCGGTGATCCGGTTGTAGGTATATTCACCTGTTATTTTCAGTCCTTTCAGCGGAGAGATGATGACACGTCCCAAAGTACGCAGGTTGGTCTTCTTGATCACCCTCGGTTCTCCGTAGCGTACGAAAGTAGCGGACGTTTCGGCAGGATATTCGATGCCGTCTTGTTCGTATGGCAGGATGTTGTGGTAGGACGGCAAGTACATGGCACTTCCCCAGACACCGTTTCGTCCGCCTTGCTCCACTTTGTTCTGGGTGGAGTTCGCGTATCTGATATCCAGTTGGGTGGTCAGCCACTTGTTTACGTCGACACTCAGGAAGCTGGACATATTGATACGGTCGAATTTGTCTTTGTCCGTTACCAGAATGCCGTCCTCACCGGTATATCCCAGGCTTAGTCGGTAGCTGGTACGCTGGCTGCCTCCCGATACGGAGAAGCTGTGGTTCTGCATGAATCCGAAGTTATCCATCATATCGGCAAACATATCATTCTCCCGCATCAGGAACAGGTTGCCCTGATCGTCGAAAATATATCCGTTCGGATAATTGGAAGGATTCGCCTGATAGTCTCGTATGTAGCCTTCCCATTGGGTGATGTTTTTTCCGTCTACATAGGTATCGTTTGCCCATCCCATTTCCTTGTACGCCAGTACCGATTCCAACGGACTTGCTTTCTGCGGAAGCTCCGATGCTTTCGAGAAAGAGAAGTTGTTGTTGTAATTGAATCTGGGAGCCATGTCCTTTTTACCCTGCTTCGTAGTAATCAGAATCACACCGAAAGCTGCGCGGGCACCGTAGATAGCTGCGGAAGCGGCATCCTTCAAAATAGAGACAGATTCAATATCCTGCGGATCAATCATGTTGATATCCATCGGTACGTTGTTGACCAATACGAGAGGCTCACCACCATTGATGGAGGTTGTTCCACGGATATTGTACGTCATGTCGTCTCCCGGAGTTCCCGTTGTCGATTCAATTTTTAGTCCCGGCACGACTCCTTGTAGGGCAGCCGAAACGTTGGTAATCGGGCGGTCGCCCAACGACTCTTTGATATTTACAGAGGCTACAGCGCCGGTCATATTCACTTTTTTCTGTGTACCGAATCCGATGACTACCACTTCATCCATAGTCTGGGTATCTTCCTGTAGCTGTATGTTGAAAAGTGTCTTGTTTTTGACTGTTACTTCTTGTGTGACGTAACCGATATAAGTAACCCGTAACTTGCTGTTGGCAGGCACTTCCAGTGAGAATTCCCCGTTCATGTCGGTAATGGTCGCCTGTTTGCTGCCGTCGACCAGAACGTTTGCTCCAATTAGAGGTTCACCTTGCGCATCTGTTACGGTTCCCCGTATTTTTATGGACTGCTGGGTAGAAGTAGTATTGTTGGGGGCTGCTTCTGCCTTTGCCGGGACAGGAATGATAATAATATGCTTACCTTCTTGCCTGTAAGTGAATCCTGTTCCTTTGAGTACGGAGTTCAGAACGGAAGAGACTGCTTCCCTAACAAAATTGGCGCTGACCTTTTGTTTCACGTCCAGTTTCGTCTGATTATAAGCGATACTAAATTCGGTCTGATCTTCAATGATTTCGAATACTTTTAATAGAGGTTGGTTTTTCATAGATACCGTTATTGGCTGATTTTGCCCATAGGCTATGTTATAAAAACATAAAGCGAATAACAATATATAAAATTTATGAATTTTTACGGGATAACCTATGCCCGACAATTTATAAAATTTCATACTTTTGTGAGTTAATCATTAATACTAATTTAAGTGTACACAACTAATTTAAATGAAGTAATTTTGATTTGGGGGAGTTGGTATCCGCGAAATATCGACTCCCTTTTTTCTGTCTATCGGCCTCCTTTCTTATTTAGGGGTGAATAAATTAAGAGAATGTTCTCGTCTTCGACTTTATAGTCTATGTTTCCTATGGTTTTGGTCACGATATTCATGATCTCCTTGATAGGGGCTTTTTGTTTGAACTTGATGGTATATACATCGGTGGTAGCCAGATGCGGAGGGACGATGATGTGTATGTCGTATATTCTCTCTATCGTAATGAAAATATCGCTGAGAGTCATTGCCGCAAAGTTCAGCTCGCCTCTGGTCCAGCCGGAGTAGACAGAGGCGTCGATAATCTTTTTATTAAATTCTCCGGACGGGTTGTCATATTCCAGTTGTTCGTTGGGTGTGAGGGTGATGATATCCTCATTGTTTGCTTTCTGAACGACTACAGAGCCCGATTCCAGAGTAGTGGTTGTCTTCTCATCTTCCGCATAAGCGTGTACGTTGAATTTAGTTCCCAATACTTTCACTTTCAGATGGTTGGTCTTGACGATGAATGGATGTTGCTTGTCTTTCTTTACGTCAAAATTGGCTTCTCCTATCAGATATACCGAACGGATATCTCCTGTGAACTTTTGCGGATAGACCAGTAAGGTTCCTGAGTTGAGGTATGCTGTGGTGCCGTCGGGCAAGGTAATCTGCTTTTGTTCGCCTCTGGGCACATAGTACTCGACAAGTTCTGTATGCTCTTCATTCGATTGTATATATAGGTAGGATGCCACTATAGAGAGTAGGGGAATCAATAATACAGCCGCCACTTGCGCCCATCTGCGTAAGGTATACCTTGCGGTTGCCTTCCGCTGTCGGGGGGCAATCTTCCTGCGGAAATTCTGATAAGAACGTTCGGTACCTGCATCGGCCTTGAAATTCTGGTCTTCCCATAATTCCATCAATGCTTCTTCTTTCTCTGCCTGTTCACTGGAGTCGACAAGCCATTTCCATAACTTCTCTTTAAGTTCAGGACTGAACTTATCGGAAGTAAAGTTTTTAATTATTTTATGAGCGTTCGACATATTAGTGCATTTTAGGTGTGGTTACATATATAAGATACGTAACTGATTAATTACGCACAGTCTCTATGCTACTTTTTTTTAGAAAAATAGAATAAAGGTTATGAATAATATTTTTCGGATGTCGGTAAGTGCTTGTGAAAGGTGGTTCTCTACTGTTCGTTTGTTGATGCCTAGTTCGCGGGCTATTTCTTCGTTGTTCATTCCTGATTCCCGGCTCATCTTATATATTTTCTGTCGTTGCGGAGGCATTTTTTCTACAACCATTGTCACCAATAGTTCGAGTTCTTTGAGATGGATGGTGTCATCTGTTTCGTTGCTTTCCTGTGGCGGGCTATACTTTTCAGTTTCTTTCTGCTGATAGTTCCTGAACAGTAGTGCGCGTTCGATGTGCCGGTATACCGCATTTTTGGAAATGCGGAAAAGATAAGGTTTAAGGTTATTGATGGTATGGAGAGATGAGCGGTTGTTCCATAACGTAAGAAAGATGTCCTGCGATAAATCTTCGGCCTCTTCCTGCGATTGCAGTAGTCCGTTGATAAACCCTTTGATGCGGGGATAGTAGTATAGGAAGAAAGTTTTAAAGGCTTTCTCATCTCCTTCGCTAATAGCCTTCAGAAGTTGTTTTTCGTCAAAGGTTTCCATTGGGGGTATTTTTTTGTAAATGCTGTAAACCCTGCAAAAATAAGTAAATTTTGTATCGAACCCCGTTTATTAACATAAAAAACTCTTTCGGCTAGTATATAATTAGTTCAAAATCTGCGTAAATAGGAAGATGATCACTGATTCCTCCCTGATATTTCATTCCTTTATAGGTACGGAAAGGTTCGTCGTCACCGTATTTCTTGTCTTCAGTTAATAGAAAGGGGAGACGGGCAACATTTGCCTTGTCTTCACCGGTGAAGAATTTAGAGGAAGCATCGAGTAAATTGCCGGATACAATCAAATGGTCGAGCAATCCCCATTCTCCGTGATATTTATAGGAGCCAAAATGGCGGGATGTTGCTTTTCGGGCAAGCAGATGGTAGAGTTTTCGGGGATTGGGGAAGGTGACTGAGTGTTTGGGGGCAGTAGCTTCTAATATCTCTTTGATGGATTTATTGGTTGGGTAGTCATTGAAATCTCCCATGATGACCAGTTGCGGATGAAGGCGGATGTTCAGCAGACTGTCGGCTTCTGTGCGTAGTATTCGGGCGGCGTGTAGCCGGTAAGGTTCTGATTCCTTGGCTCCACCGGACCGGGAAGGCAGATGGCAGACGATTACATCAAGTGTATCTCCGGTTAATAATAGTCCGCTGACGTGCAGTAAATCTCTTGTGGGGCGATGATGCTTGAATGAGGGAATGGGGATAGACCGGAAAGATAATAATTTGAATAGGTCACGTTGATATAATAAAGCGACATCAATCCCTCTCAGATCGGGAGAACTTGTCATAACATACCGATACCCCAGTTCCTTTAAAGGAGAACGTTGTGTGAGGTCACGTAGTACGCTGTCGTTTTCTACTTCACAAAGACCTACAAGGGCGGGTGGATTCCATTCACCGACGGCAGTGATGACACGGGCCATATCAGCCAGTTTCTTCTTGTACTTGGTGTAGTTCCAGTGACGGATAGCGTCGGGGAGAAATTCGTTATCGTTCTTTAGTGTGTCGTGGTGAGTATCAAAGAGGTTTTCAACATTCCAGCTCATGACACGAAAGGGGATTCGTTCTTCAGCGGAAGACTTCTTTTGGGAAACAGATTGTTTATTGCTGAACGATTCTTTTTCGATAAGGGAAGTTTGCCTTGTAAAGGATGTTTGCCCTATGATATAAGAGGGCACAAAAAAGAGCATTATAAAAAAGATGACGGTCATAACAAATATTTTTCTGCTATCACCATCATCTTTTCTATGATGTCTTACCTGACTGTTATTTCTTGGCAGGAACATGTGCCAGAATATCCAACAGGTGCTTCCAGAACTTCTCAACGGAAGGGATGTGCATCCGTTCGTCTGGAGAGTGTACTCCGGTGAGGGTAGGTCCGAAAGAAATCATGTCTAATGTCGGATACTTGTCGAGGAACAGACCGCATTCCAGTCCTGCGTGAATTGCTTTCACTTTCGCCTCTACACCGAAAAGTCGTTTGTAAGATTCTGCTGCCACTTCGAGGATAGCCGAATGAGGATTCGGCTTCCATCCCGGATAACCTTCACCGAAGGTCACATCGGCGCCTGCCAGCTGGAAGACGGCACGAACCGTATTCGCCATGTCATTGCGTGCAGATAAGATAGAGCTGCGTTGGCTGGTTTCGATGCGGATAATATGGTTCGGTTTCATTTTGACAGAAGCAAGGTTGGTTGAAGTCTCTACCAGTCCGGGGATATCCTGACTCATGGCATATACACCGTGAGGAGCAGCATACAATGCTTTCAGCAAGCGGGTAGTAGTATCCTGATCGATAGCCATCTTACGGGGAGTTTCCGATTCAAGAACCAGTTTCAGGTCCGGTTCGGTAACGGCCAGTTCGTTTTCTACTTCACTGGTGAAGATATTCAGTTCCGTGCGGACGTCATGTTTGGCATCTTCGGGAACTGCACAGATAGCGTATGCTTCGCGGGGGATGGCATTGCGCAGGTTACCTCCGTTTATTTCGCAGAGATACAGATCCTGACGGTTAGCCATTCGGGACAGGAATCGGTTCAGTATCTTGTTTGCATTGCCCCGTCCCAAGTGAATATCACCACCGGAGTGTCCGCCTTTCAGTCCTTTTACTTCTACTTTGAAGAAGAAATATCCTGCGGGGACTTCTACTTCTTTATAACTAAACTCTGCAACGGAGTCGATACCTCCGGCGCATCCGATAAAGATTTCTCCTTCATCTTCGGAGTCGAGGTTCAGCAGAATATCACCGCTCATGAAACCTTCTTTCAGCTCGAAAGCTCCGGTCAGACCGGTTTCTTCATCTACGGTGAACAGGCATTCCAGCGGGCCGTGCTCGATGCTGTCATCCGCCAGGATAGCCAGTTCGGTAGCTACACCGATACCGTTATCAGCTCCGAGGGTAGTTCCTTTGGCTTTCAGCCATTCTCCGTCTATTTCTGTTTCGATGGGATCGGTGAGGAAGTCGTGCTGTACATCATTGTTCTTTTCACACACCATGTCGATGTGCGATTGCAATATGACAGTCTGAAAGTTTTCTTTGCCCGGAGTGGCAGGCTTTTTGATCAGTACGTTTCCTGCTTCATCTACATTGGTCTCCAGGTTATGTTTTGCTCCGAATGCCTTTAGGTAGGCAATTATTTTCTCTTCCTTCTTGGAAGGACGCGGCACTTGGCAGATTTCCTCAAAATACTTGAATACGCCAGCCGGCTTAAGGTCTTTTTTTTCCATGCTTTTTTCTTTTATAATAGGAATAGGAGGTTCATTTTGCTTCCTCTTATTGCTAAATATGGTTAATTTGCTTGACTTATCTGAACTCATTTCTCATTAAAGCCTATCTTTGCACTCACAAAATTAATAGAAATGGTTGAGACTATACTGATAACTTTGTTAATAGTTGCTATTTCCCTGCTATTATTGGGGGTGAAAGTATTCTTTACGAAGGGGGGGAAGTTCCCTAATGGTCATGTGAGCGGTAATAAAGAGTTGCGTAAGAAAGGAATCGGTTGTGCGCAGTCGCAGGATCGTGAAGCACAAAAGAAATCACGTTTTTCTATTGATGAGTTGGAAAAAGCCTTGAACGATAGTATGAACTAATTAATTAAAAACAATATTTTAGAGTTATGAATAGAATAAACTACCTCATGAACGGTTTAGCTGCACTTGCGTTTATCGTTTTATTCTCACAATGCGCCGGCAAAGCTGATAATCAAGTTGCAACTACTCCGGCTTCGGCTAATGCAGAATTGTCTGGAATGAAAATAGCTTATGTTGAAATAGATACCTTGTTGGCTAAATACAATTTCTGTATTGACTTGAATGAGGCTATGGTAAAGAAGAGCGAAAATGTTCGCATGACGCTGAACCAGAAGATGACAGCTTTGAACAAAGAAAAACAGGAATTCCAAAAGAAATATGAAAGCAATGCTTTCCTTTCACCCGAAAGAGCTCAGCAGGAATACAATCGTTTGGCTAAAATGGAACAGGATTTGCAGGAATTGAGCAATAAACTTCAAAATGGCCTGATGGAAGACAATAATGCTAACAGTCTGCTTTTCCGTGATTCTATCAACGCTTTCCTGAAAGAATATAATAAAACTCGTGGATATAGCCTGATCTTCAGCAACACAGGTTTCGATAATCTGCTTTATGCTGATAGTGCATATAATATCACAAAAGAAATTGTAGATGGATTGAATGCCAGATATTCATCTGCTAAGAAATAAAAATGTTTTTTTAGGCCCTTGGGTTTCCTAAGGGCATTCATGATTTTAATAAATTGATGCCTGTTCAAGACTGAGAAGCTTTGAACAGGTTTTTTTTATTTCTCTTCTTTTGCTTCTTCCTGTGGAATGCGGAAAGCGGTGTAAAGTTCAAGTACGGCAGCGATAGTCAGGCAGGCAATCCATTCATTTCCGCGAGTGGTAAACATGAAAGCCCCCGTAAGTATCAGCGCAAGTGCTCCGAATATCTGCTGGATACGCAGACGTTTTAATATTTTGCTTTTTCCTTTAACCGGTGTGTTTACTTGTGCCAGAGCAATGAATCCGGCTCCGATGGTATAGATATAAGGAGCATAGTTCCATCCGGTGATGTATACGGCAGCCCCTGTGAGAGCCATGATTGCGCCTACGGCGAAAAGTGCGGGTACTAATTGTTTCATTTATTATCTTCAAAAACGTAAATATCTTCGTTGGGCTTCTTCATCAGATACTTTTCACGTGCCACCTGTTCGATAGCATCCGGATTGCTGTTCAGCTCGTTGAGACGTTTGGTGTTCTCTTCGTAGTCCGCCCGGTATTTTTCTATCTCTTCTTTCAGCTGGCTGATTTCGCGTTCGTATCCCAGACGGCGGAACAGGCTGTTCTCGTCCAGAAAACCAATGATAACAGCAAATGCAACGACGGTGATAAGATACTTGCGCCGGCATATGAAACTCCAGATAGTGATCAGTTTATCCATAATTTCTCTTTTTTATATCCGCAAAGATAAAACTAATAACTTAAAAACTTACCGCTTTAGGTTCAAAACTTCTTTCTCTATCCTTTATTACTTATCACTTTTTTGTGTACATTTGCACTGAAAGCGAAAAATCAAAAAAAACAGAGAGAATCCCGGATATGGAGAACTATATTGTATCAGCTCGTAAGTACCGTCCGTCCACATTCGAATCGGTGGTGGGACAACGAGCGTTGACTACTACATTAAAGAATGCAATCGCTACCCAGAAATTGGCTCATGCTTATTTGTTTTGCGGACCGCGCGGGGTGGGAAAGACTACTTGTGCGCGTATCTTCGCCAAAACCATCAACTGTATGACGCCTACTACCGATGGTGAAGCCTGCAACGAATGCGAATCGTGTGTGGCTTTCAACGAACAGCGGTCGTATAATATCCATGAACTTGATGCCGCTTCCAACAATTCGGTGGATGATATCCGTCAATTGGTGGAACAGGTGCGCATCCCGCCACAGATCGGTAAATATAAGGTATATATTATCGATGAGGTGCATATGCTCTCGGCTTCCGCTTTCAACGCATTCTTGAAAACATTGGAGGAACCTCCCCGTCACGCTATCTTTATTCTGGCTACGACGGAGAAGCATAAGATTCTTCCGACTATCCTTTCCCGTTGCCAGATTTATGATTTTAACCGGATCAGTGTCGAAGATACGGTGAATCATTTGTCGTACGTTGCTGCAAAAGAAAATATTACGGCAGAACCCGAAGCGCTGAATGTCATTGCGATGAAAGCGGATGGAGGTATGCGTGACGCATTGTCTATCTTCGATCAGGTAGTGAGTTTTACGGGAGGGAATATTACTTATAAGAGTGTTATTGAGAACTTGAACGTTCTCGATTACGAATATTATTTCCGTCTGACGGATTGTTTTCTTGAAAACAGGGTGAGTGATGCGTTGTTGCTTTTCAATGATGTACTGAATAAAGGATTTGACGGTAGTCACTTCATCACCGGATTATCTTCGCATTGCCGGGATTTGCTGGTCAGTAAGGATGCCGCTACCTTGCCATTACTGGAAGTAGGGGCGAGCATACGTCAGCGTTATCAGGAACAGGCGCAGAAATGCCCGTTGCAGTTTCTTTACCGTGCGATGAAACTTTGCAATGATTGTGATTTGAATTACCGTGCCAGCAAGAACAAGCGCTTACTGGTGGAACTGACCTTGATACAGGTTGCCCAGCTTACCACCGAGGGGGATGACGTAAGTGGTGGGCGTGGCCCTAAGCAGACCATAAAACCCGTATTCACCCAACCTGCCGCAGCTCAGCAGCCGCAGGTCGCTTCTGCAACGTCTGCTCAACAGACTACTGTTCATACTGCTCCGTCTCCGGCTACTGCTCCGTCTGCCGCTAATACTGCTGTGCGTCAACCGCAGGTATCTGTTGCTTCGGGGGCTGCTGCTCCGGTAAATACTGCTTCCGCTCCGTCACAGAGTGCTGGAATTTCTTCGATTTCCAAAGAGGAACGGAAGATTCCTGTGATGAAGATGTCTAGTCTGGGAGTATCTATCAAAAATCCGCAACGTGATCAGGCTGCTCAGAATACAGCCAAAAACAATGTTGCTCAGGTTCAAATACAGCCGGAAGAAGACTTTATCTTCAACGACAGAGATTTGAATTATTACTGGCAGGAATATGCGGGACAGTTACCCAAAGAACAGGTAGCTATAGCAAAGCGTATGCAAGTGATACGTCCGGTATTATTGAATAATTCGACTACTTTTGAAGTAGTGGTCGATAATGAGATTGCTGCTAAAGATTTTACAGCTTTGATTCCGGAATTACAGACTTACCTTCGTGGAAGATTGAAGAACAGCAAAGTGGCGATGACAGTACGGGTCAGTGAACCTACGGAAACTGTTCGGGCGGTTGGTCGTGTTGAGAAGTTCCAGATGATGGCTCAGAAGAATCAGGCGCTCATGCAACTGAAAGATGAGTTCGGACTTGAATTATATTAATGTACGGACCTCTATAAGATTTCCATCCGGATCTTTAAAGTAAATGCTCCGGATGGATATGAAAGCAATACTAATGTAAACGTTGATTCATTCTGCCACTGTATCCGTCGCTATACCTTTCTTCCGGCATAATGATCCATAGAATAAGGTAAATAATGATTCCTGCAAAAGCAGTGAAGATGGTAGCCAGCGCATAGACTATTCTTACTAGAGTAGGGTCCCATCCCAAGTATTCGGCTAAACCTCCGCATACTCCGGCTATCATTCGTTCTTTTCTGGAACGAGTCAGTTTTTTGTTGTTTTCCATAAAGCTATTGTATTAATAAAAAATAAGTCCTGTAAATCTTTCGCTTTACAGGACTTGTCTTTTAGTCTTTCTTTTGGGGGTGGAAGACCGGACTCGAACCGGCGACATTCAGAACCACAATCTTCTAAAATCCTCACTAATTTATACTGCCTGTCAATAAATTAAATATCTCTTATAATGAAGATTAATAAACTATTAATCAACAGTACAAAGATAGTATTTCTTTTTATAGTTGCAATACTGCTTATTGATAATTCATAATTTACGTTCTCAAAGATCTCAAATCCTTATATATGAGAAAGAACAAATAGATAAGAAATAAAAAAACATATAAACGGTGTAATAATTTTAAAGACAAAATATTACCACCGAGAGACCATCCTCATTTTCAGCATTAATTAATGCCGAGAGTGGGGATTTTCTCGTATCTATATCTTTTTCAACATAGGGAGCTAAAGGCTCTCTTTATTTTTTTCCATCACTTACCACCCACTTCTATTCATTTGAAAGCCTTATTTATGAATTAAAACAATGAATTATTAACAATTAAAGAATAGGAGAAATAACAATGAAAAAATTAAAATTGATTATTGAAGTAGTAAAATTTATAGGAATCATAGCGCACCTTTTGGAAGCCTTTGATTACATAGAATCCTTTATTAAAAGGAGAACTCAAAAAAAAGTAAATCCCGTAGGATTTAAAACAGAAGAATGATCATGACTAAATTCGAGAAGATCGAAACAGGTCTAATCATAATTTTTGAGGTCGTACTATGTACGCTTAAAAATGGAAAGAAATTTAGAAACCTTTTGAAGAAGAAGGTCTCAAAAACAAAAACAGAGTAAGAAACAATTTAAAAACAAATAAATATGGAAACAAATTTAAGTATCATCCCACAAACAGGGATGGCAGTAATGAGAAGAAATATATTAGATCAAGAAATAGAAGATGCAGTTATAGTAGAACCAAACGTAATGGTTAAAGAAGATCATCCTCATTTCATAGAAAGTAATACCAATGAAATTACATTGGAAGAACTTAAGAACAAATGTGTTGTTCCCGTTTTTGGGGATAATTCATTAACAATCAGCCACCAAAACTTTATACAGAAAGTTTATCAGGCTGCAAATGATTGCTTTCTAGGAGAACAATTAGGAAATATAGAGTGCCGGGTATCGCATCCGGTCATTGGCAGAATTCCGACTGCTCTCCATAAAAAAGCAAGCGAACTCAGAGAAGACGAAAAGACTTTGTTTTATCAAAGAATGGCATTCTGCTTTGAGATTAAATCCATAAGTAAAACACTCAATGGAGAAGAAGTACATCTTTGTATAGGCGGTGTACGCAGTTATCACGAAGAAAATCTTTATTCAAGGAAAAGTCCGGAGAAATTTAAAATATTCATCGGCTACCGAGTAAAGGTTTGTTCAAATCTCATGCTAACTTGTGATGGATTAAAAGAGAAACTGGAAGCTATGTCTGATTTGGATATATACCAATCGGCAATAAAACTATTCACGTCTTTTGAACCAGAAGCAAATCTAAGACTTTTAGAGAATCTAGGACGCACTAGATTAACAATTCAACAGTACTGTCAATTAATAGGTCGGCTAAGACTTTATCAAGTATTACCACTGTCAGAACAGAAAGAACTACCGACAATCCTTTTAGGAGATTCGCAAATAAATGCAGCTACCAAAGGCTTTGTGTCAAATGAAAACTTTGGAGAAAGGGGATTAGGTAGTATATCTTGTTGGCAACTAATGCAGTTATTGAATGAAGCGGCTAAATCGAGTTATATTGATAAATGGTTGGAAAGAAATCAGAACGCAACGGATATAGCTATTGGAATTCAAAAGGCATTAACTGGAGAAGATAATGGCTTTTCATGGTTCTTGTCATAAGAAAAAGATATGTACCGAAGAGGGTATCACTAATAAAACAGTGGTATCCTCTTTTTATTTTTAAACAACTTAAAAAAAACAGATATGAAAGATTTAAGATTAAAGTTCAAAGGGATTGATGATTGGAATCGTCCTGTGTTTATGGATGATAACGGTCGGTATTTTGGTGATACAGACCATCTATTTGATTATACAGCTAGTAAAGATGATGTCCTTAATTTCTACAGGAATATGCCACTGAATAATTGTATCTGCTATTTTGGTCAGCAGTTCGGTTGTGAACCAATGGGGATAGAAATTAAGTCGAATGTAAAAATTATATTAGAATAAACTCTTTAAATGAAATGTTATGGAAAGATTTGAATTAGAAAACAGTAGAGAATTTAAGGCTGCAATGGAATTAGAAAATGCTTTAAATGATATGTGTTTTGATTATAAGAAGTTTGCCGAGAGTATCAAGTACTTTCATCCGACACTACAACAATCATTATTTAGGTTAATACGAGAGATGATTAACGTACAAGCTGATGATAGCAGATATTATGATGCTCGTAACAAAGCCTCACATGAAGTAGCCAAGAAATTGGTGAAAGTGATAGCAGCAGAATGTTTACCTTATATATAAAATATGTATCTAGAATGTACTTGTTCGCAGAACTCGATAGAGAAATGGAAACAGAAAATGAAAAACTGCCGACCACTTAATTATGGTTGGTTAGTAAGACGGATCAAGAAACAGCTACCTTTATTATATAAGGAACTATGTTTGGAATTCTATAATTCGTGGGAGAATCAATGTAGGGTGAATCGAGATTACTACATTCTCGTTCATTCAGCGATAGAGTATTTTATAAGAAAAGAGTAAATATCAGAAAAAAGAAAATCTGATATGCTTAATCAAATGAAAGAGGAGACTGCTTTGCAGTGGTTATCCTCTTTTTGTGTTCAAATCAAGGATGTGTTCAAATAAATCTGATAGACGGTTTTGAATACATCTTTTCGTGTTATCAATTTAATCAAAGAATAATATGGAAACAAAAAATAAAACAGCAGTGATTTATGCTCGTGTCAGTTCAAATAATGATCGGCAGGACACAGGCAGACAAATCAAGGATTTGGAAAATTATGCTAAGTCACAAAATATAGAAATTGTGAATATCTACGAAGAGCATATATCTGGTGCAAAGAAAATTGAGGAAAGGCAGATTCTTGGAGAATGCCTGGAATACTGTAAACGCGAATCTGTAGATTTCCTGCTTCTCTCAGAATTAAGCAGACTCGGCAGATCGACATTGCAAGTGTTACGGAGTCTGGAAATGCTACATGAATCCAAAGTATCGGTTTACATACAAAACTTAGGATTATATACTTTGCAACCAAATGGGGAAGTTAATCCAATAGCGTCTATCATGGTGACAGTACTTGCAGAAATGGCAAATATCGAAAGAAGTAATATCCAATACCGTTTGAATAGTGGTAGGGCAAATTATATTGCCAAAGGTGGTAAACTTGGCAGAAAGACAGGTTCAACCAAAACGGAGGAAAAGAAAAGGGAGGAATATAAGGAGACTATTATCTTGTTAAAGAAAGGATATAGCGTCCGTAATATTGCTAAACTTCAAGGAATCGGGATTTCAACAGTCCAGAGAATTAAAAATCAATTTTTGAGCGATAAATAGAAATTAAGGGAGCTTCGGCTCTCTTTTTTTACTTTTCACCGTCTTTGATAACGAAAAAGCCTTATATTTGGAAAGGAAACAAGAAAAATAAATACTCATAAGTGAGTGCTAAATATTGGAAAACGTTTATCTTTGTAACGCTGGAAAAATTCTAGCAGACATAAGAAGTGCGTTAAAAGTTCTACTACTTAAACTACCACATTAAGAAGCAAAGAGAACACCAATAACATGCACTCACTTTTTTTGTTTCTGTATATGCCCAAGTATATACGGCATTTTGCTGTTTATATACTTATCAGACATATTCAACATGAGGGGTGATGCTTTGGTTCTCTTTGCAGGGTGTGGTAGCCCTTAGTAGTAGGATCGAATGCAAAGCCTCTCTTTTTATGTCCATACTTAAGTTAATCTTTTAAAGATTGCTGAATTCGAGAGAGCTTATAGGCGTATAGGAGATGTTATGCCAATAATTAAATCTATTCATTGGGAACAAGACAACCCAGAGGAATTAGTCTACAAATTTCCTTTTAATAATATTGCTTTAGGCAGTATATTGACAGTGAACGAGAGTCAGGAGGCATTTTTCTTTAAAAATGGAACCCTTTGTGACTCATTTATTTCCGGTAGACATACTTTATCTTCTGCCAATTTACCCGCATTACAAAAACTTGTAAATCTAGCCAGTGGAGGTGAAACCACTTTCATGGCAGAAGTTTGGTTTATTAGCAAATTAGAGAAAAGAAACATGTTTTGGGGAACTGGTGGATTACGTATTATTGATCCATATTTCCAAATACCAATCAAGTTATCCTCTAGGGGACAATATGGGATTCGAATCTCTGATGGAGGAGTATTCCTTAAGAAACTTATTGGAACTATAGGATTCGGGGATACATCATTGATAGAAGACCAATTCCGTATAGATGTGGTAGAATCCGTTAAGGTTTCCATTGCAAAGTACATGAAAGAAAACGAAGTTAATATCAATGAACTAGGATCGGAATATAGAGGATTGGCAAAGGAAACAGCAAAGAACCTACAACTTGCTTTTGACGAATACGGAGTTGAATTACTTAATTTCAATATCGAAGATATATCGTTTGACGAGAATGACAAAGGATATCAGACTGTAATGGAAGGAATAGCAGAACAAGCCAGATTAAGCAAACTTGGAGTCAGCTATTTGCAGCAGAAACAACTTGATATTGCCCAGACAGCAGCAGGAAATGAAGGAGCGGGAAATTTCATGGGAATAGGAATGGGATTAGGAGTCGGTAACAATCTTGGAGAAGTAGTCGGAAATTCAATCAAACAAAGCGCTCTGACTTCACCACTAACAGGAGGTGTGCCACAACTGCCATCTTATTATGTGGCAAAAGGCGGACAAACGACAGGACCATATAGTATTGACATTATCCAAAGCATGATACAACAGAAAGAAATTACAGCCACAACCTATGTTTATAGAGTCGGTGGACAAGAATGGATACTGGCGAGTGAAGATCCTGATATATCGAAGATTCTATCTCTAATGATGCCACCTCCCCCACCACCAGCATTATAAATAGAAAACAGAAACACTAATTAAAAATGAATACTTGTGTTTTCTCAGCTGATGAAGAGGGGCTAATTAAGAGCATTTTCAATGGTTATGAAAAATGTAAAGCAATTTTTAGCCTTTCATAATTTGAAATAAGCTGAAGTGAAAACATTTACGAGACTTAAATTAAGTATTAGAAAAGTATGAAGAATATTACAGTTATAGCTATAATTATTATGGCATTTTTTGTTTCTTGCAACAATAGAACAAAACAAGCTGCTGATGTTAATGCCAACACAAAAGATACATTGATCTCTTATGAAGAAGAAAGTATTGATCAAGATTATCTTTCTGAAAATGGAAAACCTAAATGGATTTATCTAGGAAAGTTTAGTGATACTAAAAATTTCTCACCTGAAGCACGAGTTATATACGACAGATATAATGCTGTAGGTACTAAAGAGCATAGAGGTAGGGGTATTGAATACTACATTCTTTTCTCTCGTGATGGAAAAAGAATAGTGAGAATCAAGACAACTAGTATAGATTATCCTTGGACAATTAACAAAAAACATGTAAAGACTGGGGAATATCTATACTGGACCAATCATTTTAGAACTCCCTTAAGAGACATAGTTAGTTGGAATCCATTATTCACTAATCTTAAAATAGGACTAACACCGCTTGCTCAAATAGCACTTGATAAATTAAAAAAAATAGTGGGTACTGATTATAAGAAGCTCGATGACATTCTCGATAAAGATTTTAGATCTACAGTAGATAATAAAAAACTCGCAATCAGATCTGGAATGGTAGATGAGAACGGAAATATTACTGCTCTAAAGAAATCATTGATCGAACTTCAAAGAGAGTTCGATGCAAATAGCTCCTACTAAGGTATAGCAAAAGAGAATAGATGAATAACACTATCGTATTGCATGATACAATAGGAAAGGAGAATAGTTACAACATGCTTATAAAGTCGGTGGAGTAGGAATTAAAACTAATTATTAAAAGCTATAATATAGCCGGAGTTTGTCATTAATATTCCTAACGCCAATATTACAAAAAATAACAGAAATATTAATCAAAGAATACATATTATGAAAAATAAAGTCATACTCATTATTACAGTGTTACTAGTAATTGTATGTACCATTATTATATACACATTACTATTTGAGGAACAAAATAAACTCTTTTATATCAATGTAGGAATAGCTTGTTTAGCAGAAATAATCTTACTGGCTAACATTCCGATATTATCAAACGAGAAATTATTAACAATAAAGAATGTCTCACTATCCATATCCCTAAACTTATTTGCTATTGTGATATTTCTATGGACAGCTGGATGTAGTTTGTTAATGGATCAGGATAGTAATCTGAAAACTCTATATATCGGCTTGCTAGTAATTACTATTATATTCTTTATTGTCAATGGAGCAACTGTAATAATGGCTGGTGGAGTTACAGAGAAAAAAGCATTAGACATCCAAAGTACTATAGAAAATAAGAAGATGTTTTCTGTGTCAATTGATAATTATTGGATTGAAACTAAAAATGAACTGGAAAATATAAACTCTGACTGGAAAGACAAGACATTACAATCTTTTAAGATAGTACTTGATAAAATATCCATGATCCCAGCCAATAAACTTGACAGGCATTTGGAGATCGTAAATGAACTGACTGAAAAGTTGAATGAAATCCATGAACTATTTCAGAAAGTAGCAGGCACACCAGAACAAAGTGAATTACAATCACGTGCTACTCTAAAAATAAATCAGCTAAAGAACTACGTACAAATAATTAAATCTACATTATAACTATGCAGGAAGAAATCAAATGCCCCCAATGTGGAGGAAATAAATTTAGTGATCGTGGAAATAATACATATAAATGTATGTATTGTGGAAGCACATTTAGCACCAAGAAACCGGAAGAAGTCAAACCTCACGAAACCAAAAAACAAGCTAATCCTTCTTCAAATGTTACTGTAAATGTTAATGTTGATAACCCAAGACAGCAAAAGTCCCAAAGTAATATGGGAAACCAAGTAGCTAAAGGGATGGCAGGTGGAGCAGGAATGGCAGCAGGTGGTTGTCTGACTGGTACAGCTATAGCTATTATAGTACCAATAGCAATCTTCTTTTTCATTATAGCTTTCATTAATAGTTGTGTAGAAGGATGTGCTTCTGCTCTTACAGGTGGCTAACTTAAAATTGTAATATAATGGACGATTTATATAATAAAGCAATATCTTTTTATAATGAAGGAGAATATGAGGAAGCTTTAGATGCAATACGTAATTCCTCTATGGCTACATCTAAAGATGGACAAAATTTGATTCGTGAATGTGAAAAGCTTATATTAGAGCAGTATGTCTACCTAATCAAAGAGTATATCGAACAACAAGATTATCTTAATGCATCGAGAAAAAAAGAAGAATATAAAACAAAATATGGTTCAAATCCCAAAATAGAGAATATCATTATTCCATCTCCATCAGTTGTGGACCGAAAGGAATGTTCAGAACATCAAGCATCAAACAATCAGTCTCAACAAAGTGTAAAAAGAAAGCTTCCTTTATATAGGAAACTTTTTCGTATGAAACGAATGGGGCTTATCATTATTGCTATAATTGCATTGAGTCTAATAAGTTTACTAGGATATCGGAGCTACAGATCAACTAGTGAGTTACAAAAGAAGAGGCTCTATGAAGATTCTATCCGTGTTGCAGATTCAATTGCAGCAATAGAAGCTGCCGAAGAAGAATATCAAAGACAGATGGCAATTGAAAAAGAACAAGAAGAATTTGGCTTAGAAGTATCCAATGATATTCCCAACTCTACAGCCGGATCAACTATAATTGGATTTGAATATTACGGGATGATCAATGAAAAGTACCCAATAGTAATGGATCTTGCTTGGCGAGAACCGAGTGAAATTGTTGGTAGTTATTATTATGTAAAAAACGGCAGAAATAATACACTGGAATTATCCGGTTCTATGAATTCCAACGATTACATGGTATTGAAGGAATATAATTCGGCAGGAGAGCATACAGGAACATTTGAAGGTAAATGGAGTTTGGATAGTTATTCCGGCACTTTCACGAATTATAAAGGGATAAAGATGCCATTTAAATTATATCGTGAAACTACAGCAACAAATGATTCAGATATAATATTTAATAGTTATCAGAAGTCAAATACATCTTCTATCTCAAATAGTTTATCCTCCTTTTTTAGTAAGAATGTGGGCAAATATCCATCTGATATAAATTTATTAGAATTTCCATTATTAAAAACACGTTTAATAGCATTAGTTGGAAATAATAATTATAATTTTATTAAAACATATTTTCAGGTTGTAACACCTATAAAACTAGGCTTCAATAAGAACCCAAATCTGTACGAAGTTTCAGGTGGTGAGGAACATAATTGCATGTCCAATAATACCACTATAGTCTACAACCAGCAATTGGACAATTTGACAGTGCAACTTATAAAAGAAGGAAGTGATCCATTTATATTTCAAGAGAAAAAAGATGATTCTCCATTCGAATAGTTGTATTATGGATTGATTAAAGATTAACGAGGTATCATTAATTTGGTATCTCGTTTTTTATTTCCTCCTCTCCCCCAAAAATGCCGAAAACTCTACTGGTATCGCTCCAAATCCCTAACTATGAAACAATACTTAAATTTATGACAGACACATCCCAACTCTGGTATTCGCTCAACAAGGATTGTAGTGACATACCAAAAACTCCGGTAGAATCACACTCCGATTCGAAAGAGACAACGAATAAATTCCACGATGATATTGCAGCGTTATCTCAAAAGTTTCCTCAACTGGCTTCTTTATTGAATAAAAAGGATAGTACGGACTATAACTTAACATTAGAAATAAGCCTTAAAGAAATATTTGTTCTATGTCCACGTGGAAGATGTAGAGCAGACAGATATGGAAAACTCCAGGAATATCTGAAAAAGAATTATAATACAACCTTAATTATTAAATCACAAAAAACTAAGTAGTATGAAAGTAAAAAGATTTTCAACAACAAGAGATAAAGAATTGAAATGCACTGATTCCGAAAGCTATATTGATGAGAACGGTATCTTATACCCCCGACTAGCAAAGATGCCAATACAGGACTTGTCTTTGATAGCCAATTTTAGAGTGGAAATGATGAAACGTTATTATACAGGAGATATACAGGAAGTAGATTACCCCATAGTCGAGCTTCTAATGGACGGGCTCTCTGATATTCCGGTAAGACACAGAATCAGCTGTTTTGAGAATGCAGTATTCATCCAGATAAAATATCCCCCTAAGTTATATGGGACTGATGACGCTAATTACATCTCTATAGAACTGGCTGCTCATATATTCAGTCTGACTACCTCTGATATGACAGATATAGCGGATGAAGACGGGGAATTATATGAAGATGAAGATGGGCATTCATTGGTTAGCCTAGAATGGCTGATAGATACATATGAGGATCGGTTATGCCAACTTGTTAATTACGAGAAACTAAGTTTCAAAACTGACGGACAAAGAGAAATATCAATAATAATAGAAAGAAAACTAGAGTAATATGAAAAAGAAAATATTCGTTATGGGCAAGGTGTATGATCTGAGTACACTGGGAGTCAATGAGGTCGAAAATGCTGTTCAGGCGGATCTAGATAAGGTCTTTAATGCCGGTGGAGTCATATTCCTATTGAGAGAAGTATCAGGGAAAACATTGGAGCTAACATTTTTCCGTAAATACAGGGAGGGGGAAATAGACTGGCTGAATTATGATCCAAAAATGATCTATAATATTGATGCCAACATAATCACCGGGCATAGTTTTAATGGCTTCAGAGTACCGGATTACTGGGGAGGGGTTCCGTATGGTTATCCTTTTTTCATGCCAAAGAGAGAATTTATAGGGTGTTATAAGAATTCGGCTGTGCTACTTGGGGCAGATCAAGTAAAGAGAGTTAAGATCATAGTAGAGCCGGAGAAGATAGTGATGAGATTGATATTTTAAAGCAAAAGAGAAGATAGTTAGGGATAGCTGTCTTCTCTATATTTTTTGTTTTATAGAGGTACTAAGAAACGTAAAATCATTAACAAATATACCGTGGTAAATAGCAAACGCTTAAAAGTCATAGTGGCAGCTTTCATAACAGTTTATGACTAGAAATAAATAAAATCAACCTTAAATTCTCTTTATTGCAAATGAAATATTGCAAAATAGAAATTTAAACAATAAACTAGTAGAAATGAGTATTACAAATTTTTCTTAACTTCAATATATTTACTAACTTTGTATAGACTGTGAATATTATGTATACTGGTATATAGTGTTATGGAAAAATGCACAATAACAGGATACATCGTTTTTATGAACTTTATCCATGTAGGTATAACTTTGCAACATAATAAGGAACGTGAATATGACAGAAAAAAGAACTATTGGAAAACTTATCGAAAAAGAGGTTCGCAAGCAACAACTTTCAATTGTTGAATTTGCAGATAGAATTTGCTGTAAAAGGAATAACGTGTATAATTTGTTCACTCGTAATAATATGGATATTCAACAACTTGCATTAATATCCAAAGTATTAGGACGTAATTTTTTCAAAGAATTAGCTGAAGACTTAGAGCTTGCCAATGAGACGGATGAGTCAGAAGAAGATATTCAAAACAGAAAAGCCGTCTCTCAGTTTATGGAAGTAGCCCCAAGAGTATTACGAAAATTGAATGCCTCCCCCATCATTGTATTTAGTGTCAGTGAGAATGGAAAATACGAAGGATGTCCCGTCCCAGACTTTATGCTTCCCGATTATGCTATCTCTTTTACAATTGGAGAGACCTTTCAAGAACGTGCAAAAGATTTCTATCATCCAAGACTTATCTCTATTGAAAGTTTCCAAAACAAAGAAGGCATTGCAATTGAGATCTCGACAAATCATCTGCATGACTCCCGTATCATAAATATAAAGTTAGACTATAAATCAGAAGATGAATGGTATGATACTTTAAAATTCGCTCTTGAAGTCTATAATTCATTTAGAAAATAAAGTTAGAACCGTTATGAAAGTAGATATTGATATATACACAGAGGTCAAAGATTGTACCTATAAAGATGAACACTATTCTGTTCGTGATAATGGAGCAGTCTTTCGTCACGCCAAAGATGGACACAAGCCAAGGAAACTGGATGAACAATGGCTCTTTGGTACTAAGAATGAAAAAACAGGATATATGACTATAGGAGGGCATCGAGTCCACATAATTGTTGCAACAGCGTTCCATGGTAGTCATGATTCAAAAAGAGACATAGTAGACCATATTGATACTAACAGATGTAACAACCGACCAGAAAATTTGAGATGGCTCACAAGGTTAGAGAATGCATTGAACAACCCCGCTACACGAAAAAAAATAGAATACCTATGTGGCGGTGATATTCAAAAATTCATCGATAATCCAAGTTGCTTGAGAGATCTTACAGGTACAAATCAAGATGTAATGTGGATGAGAACGGTTACACAGGAAGAGGCCAAAGCAGCTTATGAACGGGTTATGAAATGGGCTGAAAAACCGAGCAAGCCGTATTCCAGTGCAGGTAATATGGGAGAATGGATATTTGCCCAACCTGATTCTCCGATAATTCAAGATACATATAGGCAAGTTCTGTTCCCCGCTCTTTCACCTGATACAGCCTTGCAACGTGAATGGAAAACACCCACTGAATTCCCACTTTGCCCTATCCAAATCAGTGAGACTCCACTTACTTCATATATTGATAACCTTTGTGTTGGGAAAGTTATAACGAGAAATCAATATACTACTCAAATTATAGATGATTTTGCTCTATGTAATGAAAATCTAATAATGGTAATATGTCATAGCCTGTCAGAGGATATAAAGAAATACACCTCTGTTTCTATAACTTTTGAGGATGGTAAATATATCCATGAAGGGCGTACATATTTTGAAGAACGTGGAGCACAAAAGGCTCTCACAATAGCCAAAGGCTTGGAGTGGGATGGACCGGACGGAATTGACGATTATTGCTAATATTTATTGTATACATTATGATTGTACCATCAATGACGGAGCAAGAAATCCGTGAAGAACTATTGAAAGATTTAGCAGACTTAGATAAACCAATGGAACGATTTCGTAAGAATTTCAGATCTAAAGTTTTGAAGTCTTATAAGTTTCCAGTAAAAACTTCGTATGACTGTAAGAGTGTCAAAAGAAAAAATCTTTTTGTCGTAACTTTTACCGCTGATAAAAGAGGACAGCATGATAATCCCAACATAAGTATGTACTGTATATATGAACGTAAGGAAGGGAAATACGCAGCTGTTTATCAACCTATGACATATAAAATAACAATATATGCCCCCCATTTCTTTAGGAGATACCAAGAGCGTATCCTTAAAGATTATAATTTACCAATGCTTGAAATTATCAAAGAATACTTCAGAAACTGTTGGGGATTAACCAGTGTTGAGATTGATGAGAATTTGGAAGCAACCTACCAATGTTTTGAAGGACATTACAATGATGAAGTGATTGATTTTGTATCAGTAACGGCAGGAGGTTACTGTTTTGGAGAGAAACATGGAAATGTCTCTATTATAAAGACTATTATTTCGGAAGAGATGCTATCTGAAAAACAAAAGACATTTTTCTATGATTTAAAAAAACTATGTGATAATATTCAGATAGATTACAGTAGCAAAGGAATAAAGTATACAATATCTCCAATTGATAAATGAAATCACTATGGTTGGAAGGAGATAGTTGCAGTAGGTAATTCTATAAACAACTGGACTTTAATAGAATACGTGCATAAAATCCCTCTGTTTAGTGGTAGGGGATTATTTATTGATGCTAACATCATAACTGGTCATGGATTCGATGGTTTTAGAGTTCCTGTCTATTGGGGAGGAGTCCCATACGGTTATCCATTCTTTATGCCAAAGGAGGAATTTATTGAGTGCTATAAGAAGTCAGCGATTAAACTTGGAGGAAGTCGGTTGAAATTTGCAGAAGTAAATATGATGCTGGATAAGATTATTCTTGCTTTGGCATATTAAAAGGAGAAAAGGAAGATAGAAAAGAATCTATCTTCCTTTTTATGTCACTGTCCACGATTTTGTGTAAATAGAAAAGGGATTCTAATTCTGTCGAGTGATTACTTTGTCTAAATTTAATACATTTCGAAATGCAGGTTGAATTTCCCAAATAAACTGCTCTGCAACACTTTCTACATCTTCACCTTCATCATTTAAAAGCAATGGATTTTCCACAAAGTTCCAAAATTCGACCTTATTTTTAGATATTCGATTTTTAGGTTCAATAAATCCTATCTCATATAAATACTTGGCGATTTGAATAGCATTACACGAATCACTCACTCCATCTATTTTAACAGTTTGTTGATTAACAATTTCTTCATTTATAACTGTTAATAATTTAGTGTATTTATAAGAAGAATTTTTTCGATTAAATGCATAAAAGATAAAGCGGAGATTGTCACATTGCACTTTATATTCTGCAGATATATCTAATAATCTCTCTCTTCCATAATTAGCCAAACATTTTTTTATATGCGTAATTGTTATTTTATTACCTGAATCTGTTTTATTAGCCTCTATTATTGCTTGGCGTATAAGAGATAATACCCATCTAGGTCGCTTAATACCTAATAACGATAGTGTTTTGTGTGGTTCAAATTTGGTTATATTATTTTGTTTGCGTTTTTCCACATTCTTATCAGACAAATCAAAATCAGTTGTCAAATCAAACAAGAGTCCAATATACCAATCATCATCTTTTGTTACAATATCATTATCACAATATTTATGATAATAACTACTTATTCTTTTAGCAATCATAGTCTTGATTTCATCAGAAGACCACCTGTAATCGACAATAAAATCTCGCATAGTAGCCAATGATGTAACCTGAGAAGCTAAAATAGCCCAAACATTTGGTTTTAACGTTGTCCTAATATAAACATTTGAAAATAGATTCGACAAATCTTTGCATGCTAATAACAACGTTGATACCTTATTTATATTTTGAGGACTTTTGGTGAAAAATTGGTCTACTTCATCGATGAATAACCATATTTTTAAATTCCTTTTCTGTACAAGCTCCTCTACCTTTTTCATCTTTCTTTTCTTCAAAGTGTTTACAATACAGTCTATTATATTGTAACTTTGGTTATTATTCCTAGCAAGCTTGTAAATACCTTCCCATTCACTTTTGTTGATTTTATAAACAATATCAAGCTTTTGATAAATGGCATCTAGTATATTCAATTTCCACATCCTAATCCAAGATGTTGGAGAAACAGAATCATCAGCTTCTGGTGAAATATTAGAATCGTATTTTACAATACTTAAATGATTGGGGCGTTTACCTAGTTTATTACTCCACAAAAGATTTAATGTAGTTTTCCCTGTTCCCTTTGGAGCACACAATATCATAAATTTATTCTCTTCATTAAGGTATTCAGTGCAGTCTGCTTTATCTATACTAAAATCTTTAAGCAATTCGAAATCTATATTAGAAGCATCACTCGAACCTATTAATTGATTTATTTTAAAATTCCTAGCACCATATAGTTTGATTACGTCATCATTAGACTCTATTTCCAGCCCTAATCTTAATTGTCGTTCAGTGTCATTCATATTTTTATATTTAAGATAACTTCAAAGACTTCCTTACGCTATTTTTTAAAATATCTTGTAATTTACTTACTGTACCGAGAACCAAGTCACGTTCAACACCATTATCCAGCTGTAGTAACAATGAATCAAATAGCTCATTTTCTTGAGTAGTTCCATAATAGAATAAATTCCTTTTTGCAGTCGTCATCTTTGCGGAATAATCTTTCACATTAGCTGGTATTGAATTATCTGCAACTAAAAACAAAAAATCAATACATGAATTTATTGTACTCATTCTATACTTTAGTTGCTTCTTTAAGATAGCTTCTTTCTGCCTTAACCTTGTATTTATAAACCATCCAATTATTAATACTAAAACAGAAATACTAGGAATAAGTATATTGCACCATATCGTTATTTTACTGTCAAATATTGGTGGGTGCTCTGCCAAGCATGAACATGAATAATTATTATTCAGTTGTTCAATTATTGAATTTATACTATTGTTATATGTAATCATAGTAATATGATTAAAAAGAGTGGGGATCAACTTGTTACCCTACTCAGGTTATCTACAGATTCTTTATAATTACAAATTTATTAAAAAAAGATTAGAACAAAAGCATTTGTGGTAAAAATAATACTGGAATAGAGCTAAATTCTAATCAAGCAATTTGTGTATTAATAGATAGATATTCCTACCCTTCCTAATATAGGAAATATTCTTTCCTAATTCCAAGACTGTGTTTCTAAGATTATGATTTATTATATATTATCACCAAGTCTATTTAATCCAAAACCTCCACTTGCGTGTACATTGTCTGTATTTCTTTTTTCCGATTGTGACAGGTTTATTGTTTGCATCGTCTTGATATTCTATCTTATTACCAGAATGATCATATTGACATACATTTTTTCGATAACCCTGTTCTATTGGTTCGGTTGGTAATTCTTCGTCAATCCATTTAATATGTATGCCATCATCAAAAAGAGAATTACCCATAAGAAGATATTCATAGACATAGGTTGGTCTTGTTTCAATTATAGGTTCACTATCTTTGTCTACCACCTTAATGCCTCTGATAAGAATAGAAGCTCTATATTGTCTATCTTTATTTTCAAAAGTAAAATCAACTCCCGATACATGTGCGTTAAATGAACCAAGGGGATAATATTCATTTTTCATACTAGGATCTTTTATTTTATCAGAAATATGATACATGATATAATCCTTGATCTTTGCTCCTTCACCTTCTTTATGGTAATAGAATTCTATATCACGAAGATAAATCTTTCTATTGTTTACTTGGAAATATCCACCAAAGAAGAAATGGTGAGCAAGTTTATCCATTTCCTCTAGCAATAACTTTACATCTCCATTTGCTCCTTGAAAAGCCTCCAGAATTCCTTTTAATGTGTTTTCCATATAGTCTTTTATTCAACATTTATGTAAAAGTAATAATAAAATCATTATACTGAATAATAAATCGAACAAAATTAAAAAAGAAGATAGCTTTTACACTACCTTTATTTATATACAAAGCTTATTCTCTCAATAATAATCCATTGTCAAATGCTGAGTTAAAGCAAGTTATGAGATTCTTGATTGGTTAATAAAAATCTCATGACTGTTCCAGTTAGGTACAAAATAAATTCTACTTCGGAAGATAAAACAGCGCAATCATGCTTTGCCTTGTTGTTTTGATACTTAGCGTAGTAGTCCAATACTCTTTCTAAAAGGTTGGATATTTCGGGACTAATATTCTTGGATTTCAAATAATTACCAATATCTGATTTTTGATTTTCAAGACTTTTTCCATTATTAAAAATGTCTTTAAGTAACAGTTCAAGGGATAATCTAAGATGATCAACAACATTCCTCTCTTTACCTTGTATTCCTATTTCCATTAGTGACATTTTAAATGTCTCGTAACTTTTAGGATGTGCTGATAACCAATCTAAATTATCATTTATAAGTTTTTCATCAAGAAGTTTAGCTCCCTCTGGATAAAATATTATTTCGGATTCCGTTTGCTTTATCCCCAAAGGAACGCCTGTAATCGAGACGGCTTCTTGAATACCTATTAAAAAATCTTTTTTTTGAGCTTTGGTCAGTTCTTTCAGCCAAAACACAGCTTGAATTCCCAATATAAACCCTTTCATATCATTAGTATCAAAAAGATAATTATATGTTGGACTTTTTGAGAGTTCATTCTCTAAAACATTAAAATCAAAAATATTCGCAGGTCTTTTATGAATTCCTATTAATTCAAAAAACTCATTCTCCATTTCCGAACTATAGCTTATCGCCCTACCTATCTTCATGTAGGAATTTAAAACCCTGTTTCTGAAACTATGCCAACGCTCTTTTTCATTCAGATCAATATTCCACCTTTTGTAAAAGTCAATGATTCTATTTTGTTTTTCTAATTGGGCAGTATTTATTTTCTTCGGCATATCATCTAAATATTAGTTAGTGAATTTGATTACAACTTACAAATATACAAAAATAGGAATTGCAAAGGTCATTATACATGTTTTTGTAACAGTCAAGAGAAGTTATTGTCTATGGTTATCCCCCATATTGCATGAGACTGAAACAGCAACTCCGGCATTTTGAAATTGCGGCATAGTTATCATTCTTTTATTAACGCTTACGTTCACCACGTATGTCTCTAAGGAAACTCGTGACTATTCTTTCTCCGTTACACTACGAAAGACAATAACGTCACTCCCACAGACATACTCTAAAGGGTTCACTCTCGCTCCGCACTTGGACAATCCCCCTGTTATCAATTAGGGATTCATTGGGATATGGAGATTTCGGAGAAATGATAAATTAGACAATGAGGATGATAATTGGAATAAATGGGAAATTGGCTAAATGATGATATAGCTTCTAAACTCATCCCTTCATAGTTTTCAATTATGTCCGTCATTTTTATTTGCATGGCTAATTGGATTAAATGAAGGGGAAATAATGAAGCTATATATAAAAGATAACAAGCAAATACATTATGGCAATTAATACATAGCATTATTTCATAAACATGGAGAAAGTGTCTCCTTTGGGAGATACTTCCTCATGGAAAACAACATTTGTTTTCATTAATACTATCTTTATGATAATTCTCTACTACTCCGTATTTTTATACTCTTATATATATTATACTGCAATTTCAAAAATACGGACTAAGGTTTGGGGGTTATAGATTTTCTATTATTTGGTATATTCAAGGCAATTCCTAAACTAGTCTTCATAAAATCAATCAACCTCTTATAGTTTGATCTTTGCTTTTTGCCTCCCATTGGGATAATTCCCCCAATAACATTAAGAGGGATGTCCATCTGAAAGGTTTTATCATTATTACTAATCGCTTTTTCCAAAGCTGGGTTATATTTTATCAGTTTCCCAATTTTATCTACATACTTACTCCCTCCTTTTACGGATTTTACTTGTACCATCCATACAGGATCAGTAGTAACCTTCTTCGATTTCATGGTTATCTTATTCTTATTCAGGTAATCTCCCAAAGACTTGATAAACTTCTTCGAGTGATCAGAAGAGTAATAGACTGTATACTTTAGTCCATCATTCTTTCTTATGCCAATTCTAGAGAGCAATTGGATTGTATACCAAAACTTATACTCATCCTGACTAGTTTTAGATTTATATGCTTTCCTTAGTTGTCCCGATACAGACGGAGGCAAATCCCAATTACCGCAAAGGATAATATTCTGATAATCTCTGTATACATTGGTTGATTTTGTATCGGATGCACCATAATATGTAACAGTAAAATTACTTCCGGCTAATCCTTCTGTCAGTAGTGCTTCTCTAAGTTTATCAGCCCATTCCGATTTACCAGCCTCCTTAGTTAATGTTCTCTCATCATCCGTCCTGTAGTCTTTCCAGATAACAATCAGTGTTTTCACTGGAGAACTACAACATAAAGAGCGAACAGACTTGACGAATGACGCATACGTTGCATTATCCGGTTTATGTTTTCTGTTCAACCCAAAAGTAGATTCTCTAAAATCAACCTGACTATTATACTTGGGTACTATATCAACTAGCTTAAAGCAGGAACTTTTACCCAACAACACATCTCCTGCTCCTTCATAGATAATCACGTGGGAACCCATGCCGGAGTGTATCAAGTCAGACGGATAGAAATGGATATTGCAGTTCTTATCCTTCGTTCCCATCCATTCAGAGTAATGCTTCGGCACCAACCCCAATACAACATCCAGTTTGATTTGGCTAACCCTGTCTGTCCCTTTATAGAAATCCAAACTCCCTCCCTTTATAAATTTGTCATACATATCCTTTATATCCGTCTGGGACTTACACCGATAACCTCCCTTTTTATTCTTCTTGGAGAATACGCCTAACAAACCCTTAGAGAAAGTAATGAATGGTCTTAAGAACAATGGAGTTTCATCAAGAAGGATATATTTTCTCAGATTATCCTGCTGCATTAATTTCTTGAAGTCACCATCAAATACAGGAACAGCCGGATTAGGATTATTCGGTTCATAAAGCAGGAAATAGTTAATCAGGTCAGTAAAGAAACGTACATGTGTGATGATTAGAATCCTAATACGAACTATTTGCTCCGGATGTGTTTTGTACTCCTTCATCTTCTCAAAATCAGCATCCGAATGGATCATCAGTACATCATTGGGCTTTAAGGTTTCGCCATGTAGTATCTCTCCAATCAGATTATCTACAATCCATTGATACATTCTGTTGCATTCGTTTTTCGTATCAACACAATATAATATACCTTGATCCCATTTCTGACGTATCAGCGATTTAATGGATTCAGTCTTTCCTGAACCACAACCACTAGAAATGCAATATCCATCCGGTGTGTCCGGTATTACTATCGTTCCAAACGGAAAAGGTATATCAAATCCGTTTTCTCCCGGATGAATCGTAACATTTATTCTTTCCGGTGTTCTATGAGGAAGACATAATATGGTTTTCAATAAATCCATAAACTAAAAACTGTTTCTTGATTTCCCCCCAATGTTGTCATACAGTTCGATACTTCGTCCCAATTCCTTTTCAATATGCTGTCTCAATTTTTCAGGGTTGATGATAGGGGAATTCACATGGAACCTGATATTTTCGGGACATCCTTTGAAAGCATTTGCTGCTATATTACCAATACAAAGCGGTAGATAAATGTCGGTCAGAGCTACACATCCTTCAAATGCAGACTCGCTAATATCCGAATCGGCAGGAAGGGTGACTTCTTTCAATTTTGTACATCCTTTAAATAAATTTCTCGGTACAGTCTCAGCCCATTCAGGAAGAACCACCCTTTCAATGTGTCTGTTTCCATAGAAAGCACCGGGAGACAAATAGGTTTCACTTTTCGACAAATCAATGCTTGTACTGTGGCAACACATCCAATGCGGGAGTATGCCACGATTCTCTTCATTCGTTTTCATTCTGTTATCCATTTATTTAATTATTTATAATCTCATTTGTCACAATCATGTGGGAAAGGGTATATGAACCACATCTTTCCCGGTTTGAATACAATCTACCCATAATATAATTGAGATTAAGGGGAAGCCCCTTCATTCGAGACTTCCCATGTGCATTATCCTCAACCGAACATATTGTAGTTACTCTCTACAAAATTCTCAGGAAGAGTTTTTCTATCCACACCAAGAAATCTGACCAGAGAATTCTTCAGGTAGATTTTAGGTTGACCGGGCAATTGCTGTAGTTCCGATAAAAAGTTCTGTGCTTCAACCGGATCATACGTTACCCCATTGCCTGACATCAATCCTATTTTATAAAGATCGCAAAAAGGGAGAGAACCGTTTATCATTTGCATGGAAGACGGAAAGTCTACAATCGGTTCTATACTAGCGAATATTCTATACCCCCTGTTATGCAGTTCCTCCATAGCACCGATACGTTCTATATTGGATGATGCCCCCCGTTCCAGTTCATCATGTCCGGTCAGGGTAAATCCGAAAGCTGTATGCTCCCTGTACTGGTCCTCGTCAAAGTTCCCATAGCCAGCCAGCAATCCAAAGAAATTGTCCATGAAATCGGCACGCTTGGTCAGAACTTTTACATTCACACCGTTCTCCACACAAGTCTTTACTCCCTGTGCTGTCAGTTCCATTGTTTCAGGAAGCAGCGGATCGGTGGTAAAACTGAAAAATAATCCGGCCCCACGTAGTGCCTGCAAATTTATGGAGAGTTCCTTCTTAAATACCGCAATAGCATCCTGTTCATCCTTGAAGGCCTTTTTCAAGGTTACTATAGAACTCCACAAACCTGGATGCAAAGCTTTTGAGCAGTAACAATAGTCGCACCAATTCGAACAGCCAATATAAAAATTACAACCCCATTCTCCATATTCGGCAGCTTTTCCAGCAGGTTGATAGATTGCTTTACCATGATAATTTTTTACTGTTTTCATATTTTATTTTTAAATTTAAATTAATAATATCCACTTTTATTAAACCCTTTATCTCCTTCATTCCCGGAATATTATTAGGCAAAGAAGAGACTGTGGCAAGAAGATTATTACCTCCTGTCTGATTACAATACAATTTATTCATAGGATTTTTATTATTAAAAGGAACAAGTCTTGTACTTACCAATCCTCATCTGTAAGTCGATTAAAAAGCGCATCTTCTACTTCTTGGAAATATCTCATTTATTCATTTGCTGAATTCACATGATATGTATCTATCTGTTTAAAAAACGTCCGACACTACTCTTGCCAATTCCTAATTCATTTGCAATCTCTCGGATGCTATAACCATCTTCATTCATTTCAAGGATCTTTTCTTCAAGTTCAGGTGTTATCTTCGACATGGTTTTCTTTTTTGTCAAATGCTCATCTTCTTCTGACATTCTTAGGTAATTAAAGTGGAGATATGGATTATCCGATATTTCCAGTACAACAACTTCTTCCTCCAATTTGACAGATCGAGCTTTAATGTGTTTAAGGTACTTAATTTCTTTACCTTCTGTTGAGCTACCTATTGCAATAGCACTATCACAAAAGTTCATTAAATTTTTTGAGCCTTGCAAATCATTTTGAGTAATGGGTTTAGACTGGTTACGTTTGGGAGTATGTGCTAATACAAGAATAGAAAGACCATATTTTTCTTTTAAAGTTTTTAATCCTTTCATTAATTTTATGGCAGATTTGCTATTGACCAATGAATCACATAGAAAAGTTATATTGTCGATAATCAAAACTTTCGAAGTATTGTGCATACGGATTTGTGATTTGATTTCGTCCAAAATATCATCTTCATCAATTTTTATATTAATAGCAGCTGAATTCAAGCCAATCCTTATCAAATTATTAGTGTATTTCATCGTTCCGTTCGAGTAACGATGGCAAAATTGCTTGTCCGACAATTCGAAATCAAAATATAAAACTCCTTCTTGCACGTCACTCATTTGTTTGCAATAAAAGTTTTTTCCTGCGGCTATTGCAATAGAAATATCGACAGCAAGAATAGATTTACCTTGATTTGAATCAGCAAATAATATACAGATTTCATGCTGATACCAGTAGTTTCCCCATAATTGAAACAACGGTTCTGAATTGGATTTATTTTCAATAATCTCAGCGAATGGTTTAGATTTGAATAATTCTTCACTCATAATGATATTAATAAAAGAGAGGATAACAGGAGTGTTATCCTCCCTAAGAAAGTTAATCCTTAATTTTTAAGTAAATGGTATCCAATAGGGCGGTAATAACTTCCTTCTTGCTTTTTTTATCTTCTTTCTTTGCTGCTTCTAGAACTTTAGAGTCTTTGGAATTCAAATTCTCAAACATTCTGACAAGCTTCGATGTTTCGACTTTTATGTCGATGGTATCATTCAGTTTTGCAGCAACCCATTCCCATAATGGACAAGTCTTAATGAGATTGTTTGGTTGTTTTTGTGCTCCAAAAGCATTTCGCACAGCTTCATAAACCAAGCCTGTATATTCCAGCTTCCCAGTTTCACTGAATACAATTGGGAGCTTATCTACTGGAGCCGTAAATGCTTTTTCAATTTCTTTTTTGTCGATCTCTTTGCAGGTAGTTGCGTATCCAGCCGCTTTGGGAAGCATTCCGTAATCCACTTTCTCCAAATAGCTCTTTAATACTTCATTGGGATTAGTTGCTAAAAGATCCCGTGCGTAATCCTTGCCAGTAGTTTGCTCATTGTACTGATTCATTTGACGGTATGCCTTTTTGAACTCTTCTGCATTAGGATATTTACGATATTGAAAGATGTAATCAAACGGCTTGTAAGTAGGATCTTTCTTTGCCTTCTCCAGCGACATTAAATACGCCCACAAACGACCATTACCTTCGGCTGGGGTTTCGTACTCATGAAGTTCTTCACGATTCAAGACTTTTTCAGTCCAAATGTCTTTTAATACATAACCTGCATCAAAAACCAAGCCAGCATCTGTAAAAATTGCAGGAATTTGCATTCCCACCTCATCGCATGTTTTTTGTTTATCAAGGATTTGTCTATCCTCCTTTCTGTTTGATGCAATTACACACAACTTCATATTTTCAATTCCAATTACTGACATGTGGTAGATCACATCTTCCTTCAATTCTTTTGTTTCCATATTTGCTTTTTATAGAATGTTATGATAGGGAATATCCTCATATCGCCAGCAAAGGTATGGATGTTCTTTTGAATAAACGAAGCATAATTGTTTCACAATAAATTGAAATACAATATGTTATGTTTCAGAATGCTTTTTGAAATAGATTGAAATACAAAATGTCCCAATGTCCCACTAAGACATACTATGATATATATCTTGGGACATCGGGACACTTGCTGTGCGTGAGACTCAACTACTACAATCTTTTTCTTGGTTTTTCTTGTGGCTTATCGAAGTCTTTACGTAGAGCTTGGTTTATCACTTGAAGAACTGGAACATAAGAGAGGCGTGATTTTAATGCACGATGCAAATCTGCTCCTTTGCATTTTCTAATATAACCAGCTTCTACATATTCCTGTAACTTTCTCCCAAAATTGCTACTACTCAATCCTGATAGCTCCCTTAAAGCCTCTTCCGTGTCTATTTCTTTAAAAAAGTCTTCAAGAATTATTTCGGGTCTTTTACCTTTTAGAAGGGTCTTCTTACAGCTTTCGTATTGAGCATTAAGATCAGCTAGTGTACTTAACTCATCACATTCTAATTGAAAGTGCTGTTCTTTACTAATTCCCTTTTTCTTGCGAAGATTTTCACCATTGGATGAATTGACCGCCTTGTAAGCACGTTGCTTTAATTCATCATTGGTAATAGGTAATAGTCCATCGTCAAGATACTCATAATAGGCAATACCTTGTAATTGGGATACTAATTGGCTAAGTTGCGTATAACGCAATTGGGTTAGTTCTTTTATTGGGTCTGGAGCGAACATAAGAACTTTTAGCATAAGGTTGTTACATAATTCATTTACACTTGTTTTTATTTTCATTATTTTTAAATTTACATGTTCATATTCTTTTTTGAAAAAAATGAATTTGTCCTTTTGTAAATTTGTCCTTTTGTAAATTTGTTTTTTGTAAATTTGTTTTTTGTAAATTTGTCCTTATATTCTTTTGTCTATTTGTGAAATTACTACTTTTTTCTATTCGCTAATATGAACCAAGTCCTAATTCCGCTGCAAAGGTATGGATTTATTTTGATTATCCTTCAAATAAGTATAAAAAATTCCACCTACGTATTTAATAAGTGGAATTATTTAAATATCATGGTTCTTTTAATAGCCAGTTTTCTCTGTAAATGTATCCATTAACTTATATTCATTCACCATATACTAACCAATGAGCTTTGCGTAATGGAGGATTCTTGTATTAGTGTGATCTAATATCTTAGATATGATTCTCGATAATATACTCTTTTTGAATAATACATTTTTTATTTTTCTTCAAAAACAGACTTCATTACTTTTGCATTAGCATCATTCTCAATCTTGAAGTTTCTTTCAATGTAGATGTCAGTGACCTTCATAGCTTCATCAATATGATTCAATGCAGCATGAACAGTGTACTTATCAATACCTACTTTATTAACAGCTAATGTAGCCCATGAGTGCCTTGCAGCATAGTACTCTAGGTCATCTACTTTTAATATCTTGCCAATCTGTTTTAATCCAAGATTGATAGCTCTATTGAAGTTATTAGCACTATTGTACATACGATAAAACCTGAATACTTTCTTGCCTGTGTAATCTTTATATTTAACTAAAAGTGGTTGTATAATAGGAGGTATGATAACTTGCATCTTAGCCTTATCAATCCTTCTACCAGTAGTTTTACTTCTATAATAGGTAATGATATTATTTTGAATTTCCGAACAGTTATGTAAGTCTGCGGAGTTCATTCCCATTAAACAAAAGGATAATATGAAACAGTCTTTAGCCAAATTGAAAGGACAATTTCTTTCTTTACCATTAGCATTAATGATATAAGGTAGTTCCCATATCTTCTTGATTAACTCTGCTGATAATGCTCTTTTTCTTGTAGCCTCTTGTTTAGGTATTTCTAGGTTCTCAAAAGGAGAGTTGGGTATGAGAATGATATTTCTATCGTAGTCATTATACTTTTTCTTTGCTTCATTGAACAGATGCCTAATACTACTAGTGTACAGTGATACCATTCTGTTAGAGGGTATTCTTTTTCCTTTCTTCTGGAGTTCTGTGATTTGTTTGTCCCTTTTTTTATTAAGGTAATCCATGAATTCCATCATTAGTAACTTGGTAATTTGATTAGTGTTTAGCTTATCCTTACCTAAAAAAGTGATAAAAGCATTGATCGCTGATTTATAATTCTTCTTACCTTTTATCTCTGTGTATTCCAGCCACTCTTTGCTAAACTGAATAAAGTCAATGGTTTTAGGTCTTTCACGCTCTTCTTTTAGAAATGTTACTATCTCATTGATACTGTAATTGTTTAGCTCTAATTGTAGTTTAGCTGACTGTTCTTGGTAGTTACGTATTAAGTCGTTTACTTCCTTAATAAAGATTGGATTCTTTAGTTTGAAATCTTTAGTCAGGTCTTTCTTTAGCACAAATATACTTGTGGATAACCTTTTGATTTTACGCTGATAAGTGATTCTTATCTTCACATTGTAAGTTCCATCACTCTTTTGCTCGTTTCTCATAATCTCTTCTCTGAATGTCAACATGTTACATCTGTTTTTAATTAATAAACTATTAATCAACAAATGCAGTAAAACTCGTGAAATGAAGGCAATGTGGTACTTAAAAACGAACCGCTTTAAACGAAGAAATCCTCAATAATCTACTGATTATCAAGGATTCTCTTTGGGTGGAAGACCGGACTCGAACCGGCGACATTCAGAACCACAATCTGACGCTCTAACCAACTGAACTACATCCACCATGTCTGCGTTTCTCTAACGCGGTGCAAAGATAGATATTATCTTTAAATCTCCAAAAGATTCTGCTACTTTTTTTTATAAAAAAGATATTCTTTTATTCCCCGATTATGCTTGTTGAAGAGGGCTCGCGCATCATTTGCGAAGATTCTCAGAGAGTTACGTGCATTTACGGAAATGGAGTCAGTAGGGAAATTAATCGGTAGTAATTGATGATTCTTTTTTTTCGATTGAACGGGACGGGCTGTCCATACCAAGCTATATTCGCAATGGTTGAGTCGGGTGGTACTATCTTTTACTAATTCCATTTTGACCATCAAGCCGCCATCCGTGCGACGGGCGGACATATTGGAAATATAATTTCCCAATGAATATACTACCAGATGCTTCTCGTTTGTCAGACTGTCTTCGCGAACTTCGATAGGTTGCACAACATGCGGATGACAACCGATTATGTGATTTACTCCTTTTTGAAGCAGCCAATAGGTCAGAAACTTCTGTTCTTTGTCGGGGAGTGACTGGTATTCGATCCCCCAATGCATACAAGCAATAATCGCATCGGGATTCAGTGTTTTACTTGCTTCGATATCTTTGGATATAATGGTCGTATCAATATAATTGACGATATTGGGCGGAGTGACAGGGATTCCGTTTGTTCCGTATGTATAGTTGAGTATGGCAATGCGGAAGCCTTTTTTTTCTAATAAAAGAGGGTATTTATTTTCACGCTCTTCAGCGTTGAGGTACGTTCCGGCGTGTGGAATTTTTAAGGAGTCTATTAATTGTATGGTGCGTTCCAAGCCTTTTCTGCCACGGTCGAGACTATGGTTATTGGCGGTTATCAGTACATTGAATCCGGCATTATGAATAGCGGTCAGATATTCATCGGGAGCGCTGAAAGCGGGATAGCCTTTGTACGGTTTTCCTCCGAGAGTAACTTCCAGATTAGCTATGGCAAAGTCAGCACTTTGGATTTCGTCTTTGACATATTCAAAATAGCTGGAATAATCGTAGCCTCCTGTCGCAGTACGTGCAGCGTTAATTTGTCCTTGATGCTGCATGAGGTCACCTGCAAAAAGAAGCGAAAGGGTGTCTGTTTGCAGACTGTCAGTTGTCAGTATCTGTGTGGTAGTATCATTTTCTTGCGCTTTGCTGATACAAGAGAATTGTGTAACCAGGAGAAGGGATACTAATAGTTCTTTCATACGTTCAAGAGGATTATAATGTCTTTTCGAGAATGATTGTTACTTAGGCAGGAAACGGACATAATAAGAGAGGAAGAATCGTAATTGTTTTCATAACTGTCAGATTAAGGGAAGGAAAAGGACAGTGAAATACATTTCACTGTCCTTCAATATTCTACTTATAAATAGCTTTTTTACCGGCTAAAAGTGTATTTTTCATCAGTGATACAATCGTCATTGGACCCACGCCGCCCGGTACGGGAGTGATGAATGAGCACTTCGGCGCTACCTCATCAAACTTCACATCGCCTGTCAGTTTGAAACCGGATTTTTTGCTGGCATCCGGAACACGGGTGGTACCTACGTCGATTACTACTGCACCTTCTTTTACCATTTCTTCTTTCACGAAGTTGGGTTGGCCCAAAGCAGCGATAATAATATCTGCTTCCTGACATTCTTTTACCAGGTCTTTGCTGCGGCTGTGGCATACAGTAACAGTTGCATCTCCCGGGTACGCTTTCTGCATCATCAGTGAAGCCATCGGTTTGCCTACAATATTGCTGCGGCCGAGTACAACACATTTCTTTCCCGACGTCTCTATCTCATAGCGTTTCAGCAGTTCAAGAATACCGTTCGGGGTGGCGGATACATAGCAGGGAAGTCCGATAGACATGCGTCCCACGTTGATAGGGTGGAATCCGTCTACATCTTTACGATAGTCGATCGTTTCGATAACTTTCTGTTCGGAGATATGTTTGGGTAACGGGAGCTGTACGATAAATCCGTCTACGTCGTCGTCATTATTCAGTTCGCGTACTTTGGCGAGTAGTTCTTCTTCGGTCACGTCACTTTCGTAACGGATGAGGGAAGATTTGAATCCACATACTTCGCAGGCTTTTACTTTGGCGGCTACATACGTTTCGCTGCCACCATCATGTCCTACAAGGATTGCTGCCAGATGCGGGCGTTTACCGCCACGAGCAACAATTTCGGCTACTTCGGCTGCAATCTCTTGTTTCACTTGTTCGGAAATGGCTTTTCCGTCTATCAAAGTCATATTTTCAGAGTATTTATTGGTGATGGACAAAAGTAAAATAAATAACTGAACTCTCCAAAAGGAATGGACTTTTTGTGGAGAGGGGACAGCGGAACATATTGGAATACGAGTAGGAAAGAAGGTAAAAAGTACAAGGGAAAGCTCTGATTTTCAGGCAAGAAAAACAGAGCCTCTGTTTAGGTGAAACGGAGGCTCTGTTTACATCAATCAGAGGCTCTGTTCGGGTGAAATGGAGCCTCTGTTTGGTCTTGTCAGATCATGTTCTTATTCGTCAGTAATTTGCCTTTATACTCTCCGGTCAGTGTACGGAGGAAGGCGACAATCTTATCTACTTCCGGTTGTGGCAGGTCGATGCCTAACTGATATTTGGCCATGGCGCGAACCGCATCATCCATAGTAGCCATGCTGCCGTCGTGGAAATAAGGAGCGGTCAGTTCGATATTTCTCAATCCCGGCACTTTGAAGCGGTGGCGGTCACGCTCTGCTTTTGTCTGCTTGAATCGTCCGTTGTCTTCTTCAGTCATTTCTGCCTGACGGTCTGCGAAATAATCATGCTGTACACCGATCAGTTCATAAGATTGTCCGCCGAGGATTTCTCCCACATGACAAGTCGCACAATCATATTTCTTGAAAAGGTCGTATCCGGCGATTTCATCTGCGGTGATGGCATCTTTCTGTCCTTTCAGATAACGGTCGAAGCGTGAATTAGGAGTCAGCAATGTCTTTTCGAACTCCTGAATAGCATTTGTGATATTCTTTTCGCTCAATCCGTCGGGATATACTTCGTTGAATGCTACTACGAAATTCTTGTCTTCTGCCAGTTTGCTGATGATCTGATCGAATGACTCGCAAGCCATTTCTACCGGATTCAATGGAGGGCCGGCAGCTTGTTCTGCCAGAGTTCCGGCACGTCCGTCCCAGAATTGAACAAAGTTATAGGCAGCATTGTATACGGTCGGGGCATTGACACCGCCCAACTGACCGCCTACTCCTTCAGAATACTGCTTGTTGTCAACGCCACCGGTATCCAGGCCATGACAGCTGGCACATGAAACGGTGTTGTCTGCCGATAAGCGGGTGTCGTGATACAACAGATTTCCTAAGACCACTTTGCGTACATCGACTGAGATCGAGTCGGCAATAGGACGAATCGGTTCGTTAATGAAATCAGGTGCTACCGCTACATCGGTATACAGTCCCATGCGGTGATTTTTTACCCAGCTCAGTGCTACCTCTTTCTTTGCATCGTTGAAAGAAGCTCCCCAATGTACAAGGTAATACTTTGCCTGCGGCATCTTTCCGTCGAGGATTACTTTTTCTACTTTAGCCAGGTCAACCGGATTGAGAGGGCGCCCTTCCTTCATGTCTTTCTCCATCTGAGTCATGTCGAAAGCGCGATAGGCTTTGCTCACGTCTTCCATTACAATTTTTCCGGCGACAGGCATATTTGCATAGAACGGTAGTTCCGGTGTTGAGGTATGGCATCTCAGGCATCCTGCATCCGTAATAATCTGTTGCATCTGTACGTTTGCTTCCAAATCGGCAGAAGGCACCCGGTGCATCAGTCGGTAAGTGACTGCCAATGCCGCCACGACTACCAAAAATGCTACGATTAGTTTTGTACTTCTCTTCATTTCACATTTGTTTTTTGAGGTTAGTTATTACGATTATATAAATGTACGCTTTGTTGGGCCGCCGGCAGGTAGTTGACTCCATACCAGCACATTTGTAAAGCAAGGAAGGAGACTATGAGCAGGACGTAGAGTGTTTTCCGTCCGGTTCTTCTGAACAGGCGGAGGTGAATGTAGAGCAAATATCCCATCCAGGTGATGGCTGCCCAAGTTTCTTTAGGGTCCCAGCTCCAGTAGTTTCCCCAAGCCTCCTTTGCCCAGAGAGAACCGAGTAGCATACCGATGGAAAGAAAGGCGACACCTGCGTAGACCAGATTGTCTGCTGTATGCAGGTATTCTTCTTTATGACGGAACAGTCCGGTCAGGGCGATGATGAAAGCACATCCCAGAACGGAGTAAGAGAACATATATACGGTCACATGCGGGATAAACCATACACTTTGCAGCGCAGGCATCAATGACTGATCGTGTATCTCGGGCTTCATCAAATTAATGATCACAAAAACTGTGGAAAGTAACGTCGAGAAAGAGAGAATCCAGCGATACTTCCATCTGATATAGGTTAGTAATCCTGCTATTCCCATGAAGAATGAATACCACAAGCGGGTTTCTCCCATAGTGCGTAATGGAGGGCGCTGGAGGAATATCCATAATCCGGCAATAAATACTCCCAATATAATAATGCCGCCGGAAGTAAATCCGATTGCCACCTTACTCTTCGATGACGAACGAAGGGCAAATACAGCTCCTGCCAGCCATAGGCAGATGGATACTGCTGCAAATACATAAAAATTATCCCAGTTTATCATACGCTTTAGCTCCGTTTATAAATAAAAGAACTGCTCCTGCAAGCATCATCAGAATACCCGCTACCATCACATATTTCCAGGGTTGTTTTACGACCTGTAGAATGCAGTAATTGCTTTCGTTGCCTTTCGTTACGTCGTATCCGGTGAGGTAGACGTCTTCCCCCAGTCGGTAGGAATAGGGGTGGTTTACTTCCAGCAGAACGTTCTCATTCCCCAAACGTACATTGGCGGAAAAGCGGGAAGGACGTCCGTTCGGGTAATATTCTACAGCGAACGAATTGAGTTCCATATCATAATCTAAATAATAAGATGCGCCATTCATGTCGAATGCCTCATGCTTTGGTTCACCTTTATATAAAGGTATGCGTAATGTCTGCGTGTCACTGCTACCCAGAAATCCGGCAAACAGAGCCAGCCATAAACCTGTATGGTTCAGAATAAAGCGCCAGCGTGCTTGTTTGCGATGCCGACAGGCGTGGATGGTGATCATCGCCAGATTGCTTAATAATAATAAGAGTATAGAAATGAATATCCATGAAGTCATGAAATTGTAACATCCCAATGAGGCTGATATTCCTTTGCGCATTTCGGCTTCCGGTTCAGATAGCTGGGGGAAAAGTCCTATGATCAGGCAACCACCGATAAACAGGCTGATAGATAAAACGCTGGCTTTGGATGAACCGAGAAAACGGGTGATTCTTAGATTATTATATTCTTTATATAGTATCCATAACAGGAAAAGCCAGATCGCCGCAAAGATGATATTCAGCGGAAAGGCGAGAAAAGAAACAGGAAAGTTTCCTGTGAACAGCTGCATGGCTGCTGCTAATAAAATGTAACCTGCTACATATACATAGTACATATTCGTGCTTCTGTTTTGTTATCTTTTGCAAAGTAAAGAAATAAAAATGAATATTCACATAAAATCTTTATAAAATTGTAATCGTTACAAGTAGATAATGATATTAATATGAGTTTAGGGTAATCCTTCAGTGTAGTTGTTGGTGAAAGGAGAGAGGATATGGAAGCTAAAGCTACGCTTTACAAGGTATAAAGCTATGCTTTTCACTCCCTAAAGCATAGCCTTATGTCTTGTAAAACGCAGTGTTTTATATTGGACTTACCATAGCGGGAGTAGTCGATACAAGAGGTAGTGGAAAGTGGAGATTTATAAAATTGAAGCTGTCTGATAAAAAGCTGATTGATATAGGAAAGTGAAATCTGTAATACCAAAAATAAAGAAGGTGAATTCTAAGTCCTCTCCAAACAATATCTATAAAATCTTACCCAAGTTTACGAACATTAACGTATCCTTGGGTA
>ERZ808029.102-NODE-102-length-88944-cov-9.100487_pt1 | contig 88944 bp, 59 predicted proteins | sample MGYA00380185_ERZ808029 | MGnify/ENA primary metagenome ERZ808029 (study PRJEB31490, sample SAMN06133404) | mouse gut metagenome | isolation source: M2_3 | host: mice | place: China: Chengdu | collected 2015-05 ... | reverse complement strand
CGGCTTTGCATCTTTTGGGTGTCTTTCATCCTTTGTCACAGTCGCGTACATCCAGTACGCTCCTGTTCCCGCAGGATGAAATACCCTCCAAAATCTACAACCCCTGAGTTAACATCCGTTTTTAAACAGCCTCTCACAATTTCGTCAAAGGCAAAGTTAAGCACTCTGCGCCATACGGGCAAATTATCTCATGTGTTTTTCAACATACTGCGCACAAGCCCAGGGGATATAGCGCACACAAAGCCATATCACACCTGGCATGACGGCGAGCGTAATCAGCGCCGCGAGCCGGATGTCGAGGCCGGGATCGATAAGCATCCGCAGCATGGGATAGTGTGTCACAAGCACCACGATGGAGTAGCGGCCCATATAGCTCACGTAGGGCAGTCGCTGAAGCAGAAATGCCACCGCCCAGACAAACAGAATAGTCAGAACCGGGCACATGATAATCGAGGACACCGAAGTATCGAACACAAGAAAGCACCACGACACTGTCCCGGGATCAATCACGGCGCAGCCGACTCCCGAGCACAACGCCAGAAGAACGGCCGTACGCACCGCGCCACGCTTGCGGCGGTCAAGCTTCAGCACACCCAAGCGCACAGCCAAATGACCTATAAACAGATAGGGTAACATGGCCGCGCCATTAAACACGCCGATTCTATACACAAACTTATGCACCGATTCACTTTCCGAAGGCAGCCAGCGCGTCGCATAAGCTATTGTAAGCGCCGACAGAGCCACGCTGATGGCTGTTGCGGCGACTATACCGCGGGCTCCGCGCTCCGCGAGCATATGCAGTACGTACATCATCAGAGAGCCCATGAACAATGCACGGAGAAACCACAGCGGGATGTTGGTATAGGAAGTCAGATAGGCCACCCACTGCGACGGCCGTGTGATATTGCCCAGCGACCATTGCGTCCACGGCACCGTCTGAATCAGCAGCCCGCCAAGCGCACCAAATACAAGAATAGGCACGACAAGGAGCTTGAATTTACGCCTCAAAAAAGGCATGAAAGATCCGTAACGCTTAAAAAAAAGACCTGACAACAGAAAGTACAGTGGCATACGTCCCATCGCCAATGTATCGAAAAAACGCATATTGTCCGGCAATTCAGCAAGCACGCCGGAATTGTTCATCACCACGAGGATAATGCAGATGCCCTTCATAAGGTCTATATACTCAATACGCTTCCCTGATTCCATTTTTGAGGGACTTATTGTAAGGCTGGGCGCAGGCCCAGGGAATATAACGCACGCACAGCCGTATAACCAAAGGCATAACGGCGAGTACTATCAGAAGTACCGGCCACGGCGACAGGCCATAGCCGCGAAGCGCTGTCACCAGCGGATAGTGAGTCACAAGTACCACTAAGGAATATCGGCCCATGTAGTTCACATAAGGCACGCGTTGCAGCAAAAATGACACAGACCAAATGAAAACGGCAGTCAACACAGGGCACAGCACAAGCGACGGCATGGATGTGTCAAACACAAGAAAATACCACGAGACCACGCCGGGATCAATCACAGCACAAGCCACACCGGAAAATAAGGCCAGAACAGCAGCCATCCATGTCGTCCTGCGATTACGGCGATTCAGCGTCAAAACTCCGAGCCGTATTGCCACATGACCCGCGAGCAGGAAAGGCAGAAGCGCCAGCGCGTTGAAAACGCCACAGCGAAGCACCACTTTGTACGCAGTTTCGCCCATAGCCGGCAGCATGTCTACGGAAAACACTATCGTCAGAGCCGACGCTGTCACACAGACAATGGCCGACGCTACAATGCCACGGATGCCGCGTTCAGAAAGACGATGCAGGCCGTACATCATCAACGACCCGATGAACAAGGCTCGCAGAAACCACAGCGGCAGATTGGTGTACGAAGTAAGATACGCCACCCACTGCGCGGGGCGCATTATATTCTCCAGCGACCACTGCGTCCACGGCACAGTCTGCATGAACAGGCCGCCCAACGGAGCAAACACAAGTATAGGGATCACGAGCATCCGAAATTTGTGCCAAAAGAATGTGCCGAACGAGCCGTAACGCTTGAAAAACAGCCCCGACAGCAGAAAATACAGCGGCATACTGCCTGCGAAAAGCACATTGATGATGCTGAGTTCAGGCCGCAAACCGCGCATCGCCCCGCAATGGTTCATAACCACGAGGATGATGCATATACCCTTCATCAGGTCTATGTACTCAATCCTCTTTTCAGACTCCATCGTATCGTTTTTTCACCGAAAATGAACGGGACAAAGCGTTCGCACGCATACATAACCACGGGAAGAGCCACAAGCATAAGCAGTCCGGCTTGATCTCTGTCACATCCGAGCCACGCTATAAACGCAAGCAATATGAAATAATGAAGCACCAGCACCTGCATAGTGCGCCGTCCGAGAGCCGCCAGCGGCCGGAATCCGCGCAGCATACATGCCAGCGCCCATATTGCAACTATACCCAGTATGGCGCAGGCCGTGACTATCGTCCAGCTCTCACCTGTCTCCTGATAGTGCCACCGCATACGGCCCGGGCTGAGCACACACGCCGCGGCAAGCGACACAACAAATACGCCGAGAGCAGCCACACGCGAAGGCTGATAATTTTTCAGCCACACGGAGCACATATGGCCCAGCCACATGTACATCACCATCGACGCCGCCTCGTGAATACCGAGATTGCTCAAGGGCCAGTCAGTGCCGAACGACACCACTACCCACGACATGGCCGCGAAAACCGCCAGGACAGCCATCTGCCATACCATACCGGCCGGAAGCCACGCTGCACATCTGGCTAAAATAATCGCAAAAAACAGCGCCCGCAGAAAATACAGCGGCGTATTTGGGCCGATAAACAGCCAACGATGCAACTCACCGACACTCACGGGAGGAGAGTCCATCAAGGCGGAAACAGTCACACCCGACACAAGGGCAAATACCAGCCACGGCACCAGCAGACGCCTGGCGCTGTGCACGGCCACCGTGCCTATGCCACGGCCCACCGGCAGAAAAAGTCCCGACACGAAGAAGAACATCGGCATGTTCATGCACAGATATACGCGCGTCAGCACATGCGTATCGGCATCAGGCAGCCAGAAGCAATGCTGCATCACTACCAGAATGATGCACAGACCTTTCATTATATCAGGGACATCGAGCCGGGTCTTTTTCTCCATCGCACTGCAAAATTACACATAATTGCGCATACACACGGACAGTTAGACGTTAAAAATCACTGCGGCGGCGAATGCGCCAGAAGCCCCGTTAACACCCATTAACATTTATACGTACTACACTTGCTATTTTTTGCGTAATTTTGTGACTAAATACGCTGAATATGGCACAGAATGCAGACGGACCCATACGCATCGACCTCCGCCGGGTGCTCGCCGAGCGCCTCGGGCGCTGGAACGCACTCGTGCCCGGATGGTTGCGCCGCAAGGCCGAACGCATCATCTGTCAGGACCGCCTCAACGCCCTGCTGGAGCACAACTATCCGAAGCGCGGGGCCGACTTCTGCCGCGGCGTATTGAGCGAGCTCAACGTAAGCGTGGAACTGCGGGGCACCGACCGTCTGCCCTCTCGCCACGACACCCGGGTGCTCTTCGTGTGCAACCATCCCCTCGGCGGCCTTGACGGCATGGCCCTGATTGCCTGCCTGAGCGACTACTTCGGACGCCAGCTTCAGGTGGTGGTCAACGACCTGCTCATGGCCGTAGAGCCGCTGCGCGACTGCTTCGTGCCCGTCAACAAGCACGGCGCGCAGAGCCGCCATGCAGCCAGCACTCTGGAGACTGTCATGGCCTCCGACGCCCCGGTGCTGATGTTTCCGGCTGGACTTTGCTCCCGCCAGGCCGACGACGGCACCGTGGCCGACCTGCGCTGGAACAAGATGTTTCTGCGTAAAGCCATAGACTACCGGCGCGACGTCGTGCCCCTCTACTTCGACGGCCGCAACAGCGATTCATTCTACCGCGCAGCCCGCAGGCGCGTGCGTTCGGGACTGCGCTTCAATCTCGAGATGCTGCTGCTCCCGCGAGAAGTCTTCGCCAGCAGCGGCAGCCACTTCAGCGTCACCTGCGGCCGCATCATTCCCTGGCAGCAGCTGGGCAAGCCAAGCGAGGCCGAGGCGGCGCGCATCCGTCAAATCGTGTACAACATACCATCATGGACAAGATAATCGAGCCGATTGACCCGTCGCTTATAGAACGCGAGCTCACCCCCGAGCGCTTCCTGCGCCATACCAACAAGGGGGGCAATCTGCTCTACGTTGTCGATGCGCACAACGCTCCCGCCACGATGCGCGAGATAGGGCGTCTGCGCGAAATAGCGTTCCGCACCGCCGGCGGAGGCACCGGGCGCGACTGCGACATCGACGCCTACGACACCATGACCCCGCCGTGCCGTCAGCTCATAGTATGGGACCCGGAGAGCCGCCAGATACTGGGCGGCTACCGCTACATATGCGGCGCCGACATCCGCCGCGACAACATGGGGCGGCCGCGCATCGCCACAAGCCATATGTTCGACTTCTCGCAGGAGTTCATTGACGACTATCTGCCGCACACCATCGAGCTCGGCCGCAGCTTCGTGCGCCTGGAGTATCAGAGCACACGCGCCGGGGTCAAGGCCATCTACGTGCTCGACAACCTGTGGGACGGCCTCGGCTCCCTGACGGTGCTTCACCCCGAGCTGCGCTACCTCTTCGGCAAGGTGACGATGTATCCCAACTACACCCGCGAGTGCCGCGACCTGATACTCTACTTCCTGCACAAGCACTTCCCCGATCCCAACGGACTGGTGCGCCCGCGCCACCGGCTCGAGACAGACTGCGACGCCGACGCCATGCGACGCCTGTTCTGCGCCGAAGACTTCAAGGAAGACTACCGCATACTCAATGCCGAGATACGCCGCCGCGGCGACAACATCCCGCCGCTGGTAAACGCCTACATGAACCTCTCGCCCACGATGCGCATGTTCGGCACCGCCGTCAACGACGAGTTCGGCGACGTGGAAGAAAGCGGAATCCTTATCGCCGTCGACGAGATCCGGGAGGAGAAGAAACGCCGCCACATAGCAACCTACCTCGAACAGAGCATACTATGATACCGAAGATCATTCATTACTGCTGGCTCAGCAGTGATCCCGTGCCTCCGCAGCTCCGGGCATGCATTGACTCGTGGCACCGCGTGCTTCCCGATTACGAAATACGCCTGTGGGACTATAAACGCTTCCCTCGCGGCAAATCGAAGTGGGTCGACGAAGCCTTCGACAGCCGCAAATATGCTTTTGCAGCCGACTACATCCGTGCGTACGCACTCTTTCACGAAGGAGGTATCTACCTTGACAGCGACGTCGAGGTGTTGCGTTCGTTCAACGACCTGCTGTCTGTGCCCCACCTGATGTGCCGCGAATGCGGCTCCGGGCTTATCGAGGCCGCCGTGATGGGAGCTGAAGCCGGCCATCCGCTGATGGGTGCCCTGCTGCGGCATTACGACTCACACGACTTCCGCCGTCCGGACGGCACCCTGGAGACGACAGGGATGCCCGCCGTGGTGGGAATGATGGTCGATCAGCTTGGGCTAAAGCTCAACTACGTAGACGGCACAGCCCATTTCTCCGACTCGCCGGACAGCCTGAACGTTCTGCCCTACGACTATTTCAGCCCCATCAACATAGAGAACATGGAGATGCGGCGTACGGCCCGCACCTACTGCATACACCACTTTGCCGGCTCGTGGACGTCGCCGTGGCGACGCTTCAAGAAGCGCATGCAGGTTGCGCTGGGGCCAACCGCATCTCAATGGGTCATCAACGCGAAGCGGCGTGCAAAGCGTCTGCTCGGTGTTTCCTGATCAGCTGCCAGGAGTTGACGCTGTTGTGCCAAGCCACGTAGGCAGCCGGGCCGACAGAAGCCAAGGGATGCAGATAGGTCAGAGCCAGCCACACGGCCAGCACCGTATTCTTTTGTCCCAGACACTGGCCGCCCGTCACACGGTCGGCATAGCGGTGCCCCACCCTGCGCCCGAGCCGGAACTGCGCGAGGCACAGCACCAATGAGCCCAGCGCCAGCGCCACAATCTGCACTATATGGCCGGGGTCGAAGTTTCGGATAATGAAGCTTACCGAATTTCCCACCACTATAAATAACGCCAGCGCCCACATGTAGAACGACAGCGACTGGTTTCGCGCCAGGCCGTCGTGCACGTGCCGCAGACTGTAGCGCAAAATCAGAGACGTGATGATGGGCAGTATGAGCAGAGGCATCACGCTGGAACAGATACGGCTGAACGACTCCGCGAAAGACATCTCGGGATGGTCGCCTACGGCGGCGAGCACTACCGGACCAACCACAGCCACGACGATGTTGCACAGCAGCGAATACGTCGCCACATGCGCTATGCTGCCTCCGAGCATGCCGGTGATGACCGGCGCCGCCGTTGCCGTCGGCACAAAAACGCAGATGAAGAGTCCGGTAGCCACCACGTGGTCCACAGGCAACAGCACACCCAACACAGCAAAAGCCAGCAACAGCTGTACGGCAAGCAGGACAAGCTGAAAGCGACCGATACGGAACGCCCGCGGCTCTATGCGGCAGTAGGTCACCGTCAGCATGCAGAAAATAAGTATGGGCGAAAGGAAACCCAGATAATGTATCCACTTATAGAAAACTACGCCGCCCAGCATGGCTATAGGCAGCATCCAATCTTTAAGTTTCTGACGTGTAATAATCATGTTACTACTCAATTTCCTTCAGATAATGGCACATCGCGGCGAACATGAACGCGTTGCTCCAGCGCATATAGCTGATGCGCGATGAAATTCCCTTCTTTAGCTGATAATAGAAATAGCCCTCGGGGGCCTGCATATGGCCGAGTGTCCAGCGCATCACGCGTTCGGCCAGCTCTCGGTTGGCGCCGAACGCGCCCAGGCGCGACAGCGTGACGAACAGCTGTCCCGGGCAGTGTATGTCGACCGGATAAGTGCGGTCGTGATAATATTTGGGAGTACCGTCGGGCAGAAAGAATGTATCGAGATAGTAGCGCAGCCCGCGGTCCAATGCGTCGCGGAATTCCTCGCCGTCCGGAGCGAGCTCGCAATATGTGGCGAGCGCGTCAAGGTTGTAGCCCGTATGGAAAGAGTCCTTCCAGCCCGTCACCGGCTTGACGCCGTAGGTCCATGAGCCGTCGGGCTGCTGCATGGAGCAGGCGGCCGCCACTGAAGCCCTGGCCGTGCGCAGGAGCTCGCCGTCAGGATCGCCGCCATACTTGCGGCACAGCATGAGCAGACGGCTGCCCAGTAGCGACGCATTGTAGATGGTATCGTTGCCCGGCATCCGCGAGTAACTCAGCAGTTCCCCCGCGCCGGCAGGAGTGCGGTGCAGGTCGCGCAGTACGAACTGCGCTGAGCTTAGCGCCGCGTCGCGGAAGTCGGCGCGGCCCGTTATGTCGTAAGCCTCAAATAAGGCCGAAGCGCAGAACTGCGTAGCCACCACGGTAGGCTCTCCCGCCGGAAAAAGAAATTCGCGGCGGCATTGCCACGGGAAATTATATCCCCATGCGGCGCCGCTGAAGCCTGGAGTCGCCATGCGCAGCAGCAGCTCACCCAGCTCATTGATGCGGGGCAAAGCACCCTCCGCAAGCTTTCCGCCCATGCCGTACAGCAGGCAGTATCCGTGCAGAAACAGCCCTATAGCCTTGGCGTTGTGTTGTTTGGGCACAAGCAGCACGCGGCGCATATTCAGCGGCGACCGCTTGAAGAGCTGAATCCACACCAGGCGCGCTACTGCCGAACGCCCCACGAGAGGCATAGCCCTGAACACACGGGAGTTCAACCCGTCGTAAGGGTCCCAGCCCGCAAAATTCTCGCGCTCGCAGTATTCTCTCAGCCGAAGAAAAGCCGCCCGCACCAAATCTGTATCTGTAGCTGTGCGCATTTCACTCGATCATTTCAGTCAGCAACGAAAAATCGCACTCCGACACATATTCCCGTTCTATCCGCGGCATCCCGACGGCACGCTCCACAGCATCAGCCAGAGCATCGGCATCGTGCGCCACAATCTGTGCATTCGACAGACCCGCGACCTGTTCCGAACCGGCGAACTGTGTGCAGACAATCGGCATACCGAATACGCGCGCCTCGGCCACCGCGATGCAATAACCCTCATAACGCGATGGCTGCACATAGACATCGGCCGCACGCAGATACGGAAACGGATTGAGCCTCACTCCCGTGAAGTGCATACAGTCGTCCAGCCCAAGGCGGCACACCGATTTCCGGCAGCGCTCAAGCATGTCGCCCTCGCCGACGAAATACCAGTCGAACGCGACACCCCGGCGGCGCAGACGCGATGCCACCTCCACGGCCACATCCGGGCCTTTCTGCCCCGTGACGCGTCCGACAGTACACAGCACGGCACGCTCCGGACGGCGCTCCACATCATATTCTCGGGCCATACTCCTGACGCGCTCCGGGTCGACTATATTATGGAACACGCGGCAACGGTCGCCGAACTCTGGAAACATCTTCACAAAAAGGTCGCGGCTGCTTTCAGCCACGATGAACACGCGGTCGAGACGCGGGTAGACGCGGCGGACGGTGCGCCTGTTGATGTAGCATCGCTCCACGTCGAAGTGAATCCACCCGGCTCGCCTATCAGCGTTGATGTATTCACCTACGTACCAGTCGAGCAGCTCGTTAGGCCCCTGATAGGCCACAGCTATATCGAAATGCTCCGTAAGGTGTTCCTCATGCCGCAACACGCGGTCATAATATGGCACAAGCGTACCCCGCAGCTTGGCGGCGAGATAGCTCGCGCGGTCGGCCATCGAGCCGCAGGCGAGAGGATGATAGACGCGCGCATAATTGCGCTCGAATCCTCGCAGGACATGCACTGGCACGTCCTGCGGAATCTCGTCCATCAGTTCGCCCGTTCCGCGCTCCAGCGCCACGTGCGGTTCGAAGCGGTCGCGTGGTAAAGCGCGCAGCAACGCGATGAGCGACTTTTCCACACCGCCCATATGCATATAGTTGACACAAAAGAGAATACGGATGCGTTTCATAGCTTTATTTTAGAACGTATGGCAGCCTTGGCCTCGGGCGGCAGCATGAACAGCCAGCTCATGGCACACAGAAGCACAGTGGAGAGCATCAGCGTGACTGCAAGACGCAACCACTCTCCGGGAATAAGCGCGGCGACGAGGGCGGTAAGCACAAATGCCGCGGCAATCACCACGCCGGGCAGAACCACCCCGCGCCACCAGAAGCGGAACACGGAAAAGGCCGCCAGCTGGTGCTTGAGTATAAGAGTATCAACCAACAGAATGACAAGCACTGCCACCGTGTGCACCACATAAACTACCGATGGACGGCCGGTCCACACCAGCAGTGCCCACATGACCGGCAGCTCCAGCAGATATAGCGTACCGGATATGAAACTGATGGCAGCCACGCGCCCAGTGGCGTGAATACCTATGGCGACAACGGAGATGAGAAGTTCGCCGCAGGAAGCCACAAGTCCAATACGGCAGAGAACGGCCGTATAGGGCGGAACGTTCTTAAGCCACAGCCCCAGCAGTGTATCCATTTCGATGATGGCCGGCACCACTATCAGAGCCATGAGAAGAAACGAATAACGCGCCGCATTGTAGAGGAGCGTGAGCATGTGGCCGAACGCCCCGGCGGCGTACTCTTTCACAATCTGCGGACGGAAAGCCATCACTACGGTTGAAGCGAAAGAGGTGATGGTGGCCGTGACCGTGAGCGTCAGGTTGCCGGCAGCATTGAGCACGGCTCCTCCGAAACGGTTGAGCACAACTACTACGCCCTGCACACGCAGAGTAAAGCACAGATTGCCGTACACATCCCAGCCGCAGAAACGCAGCATGGCACGCAGCGTGTCGCGGTGAGTGGCGCGCACCGTGCGGCATTCGGCAAAATTGCGCCGTGCATACACGACAAAGCAGGCGGTCACGGCCAAAGCGGCCACCGCCATCAGCAAAGCATAGCCGGCAAGGCTGTCGGCGGTGGCGAAGAGCGCGATGCCGAGGGCGGCAAACAGCTTCAGCACCACGTTGACGAAAGAAATAACGGCATAGGCACCCATATGCTCGTGCGATATAATGGCCGCCGAATACGGCACCTGCACGACAGCGGCAAGTGTCGCCAGTATCGACAGCTGATATGTGATGTTTGCGGCCATCATACGCGCAGGGGCGATGACGAGCTGCGTATTTACGTACCACAGTCCGACGGTCTCGGCCAGCACGAACACGCCCAGGCCGAGCCATAGGTGCAGCCGCAGTGCCGAGCCAAAGGTTAGACGCAGGCGCACGGGGTCGGCAAGACCCAGTTCATAACTTATGAAGCGCGAGGTGGCGCCACTCATTGTGCCGTTCAGGAAACTCAGGATGGTGACGATACCTCCCACCACGCCGTAGATGCCGAAATTCTCTACGCCGAGGCGTTCCAGCACCACGCGCGACGTGTAGAGCGAAATCCACACCGTCACGAGCATCCGCCCGTAAAGGTAGATAGTGTTGCGGGCTATGCGTCGGTCGTCAGCGTTCATCGTCCTTGTTTTTTGCCGTCAGCACCGGCACGGCCAGTGCCAAAGCCACAAACAGCTGGCTCTGGCACGTTATCAGACCCTCGAAGCCACCCATGCCGATAAACACAAAGAAAAGCATTACCGACAGAAAGTACGTAGAGTATTTCAATCGCCTTACTACCCAATAGTTATACGCGAAATACAGTATATGTACGAACAGACCTATCCAGCCTATGGCCACGAACACACGCAGCACAATAATCTCGATATCACCGGCCACAAACAGGTCGAAACTCCAGTCCTTCACGTAGTCGCTCTGCACGATATACTTAGGACAATCCGTCTCGAACTTATCGAGAAATCCAAGACCATGCCACTGATAGCCAAGTTTATACAGCAGTTCAAGATTAGGAATCGCCTGTGCCAGCCTGCCCGAACCGAATTCTGCAAGATCGACATCATCGGCCGCATTCGACAGGTCGACAAACTGCTGCACCGACGAGTAGATACGCATTGGCGTGACAAAATCGCCGTTGTAATTGTAAGCGCCCATAGAGCCGTCGACAAAATACAGCGCCACACCACCCACTACGGCGAGGCCGACATACGCCGCAGCCTTCCTGACCGACGACTGAAAGCACATATAAATCAGCACAAGGCCGGTCAGGAACGTAAACGTCTGCGTGGCGGCCATAGCCAAAAGCACCACGCCCCATTGCCACACACGCAGGCGGTACTGCCGCGCCAGCGGAAATATCAGCAACGCCAGAAAGTAAAGACCGGGGGGATATTTACGGATGAAATTGCCCGAGAAGGGCATCCAGTTGAGACTGTTGAAGGTGGAGAATCCGTTCCACGAAAATGACTGCGGTACAAACACGAAACCGCAGAACACGAACCCATCCAGGATGTAGAACACGCAGCATATCATGGCGTAGGGGAACACCGAGCGCACGAAGCTGTCGTAGCTGAATTTCTGTCCGGCAAAGGCAACCGGAGGCACCATAAAGAAGATGAACGCGACATACGACATCCAAATCTTCGACTGAATACGGAACGATTCGTCGTTGTACACGACAAGCACGAGCAGAATCAGCGCATATACGCACCACGCCCCGACGAGTTTTTTCATAACCGGGGTCTTGCGCAGCAGGAAAGCGCACATTCCGCCGAGCATCATGGCGAAATAGCCGAAATTGATGCCCGTAACAACAGGCCCGATATAGGCGTAGCCGCCTATTACGAGTACGAGCTGAATCAGAAAGTCATAACGGCTTTGGCGCCAGCTGCGCGCCATGATGAAAATCAGCGGCAGAACGGCCGGGTAGAACGAGAGGCCGAATGCGGCCAGCGAGAGCATGAAAGCCACTGTCCACGGCCAGGAGCCGGGGAGCGCCGTCAGGTAAGGGCGCGATTCGTCGCGTTCGGCCTGTGCGGCGGCTACTTCCGAGATTTTGGCAGCGGCTGCTTCCATCATTTTTCTCCGTAGCCGTAGGAACGGCGTGCCGGAGCGCCGTTTACGGCTATCGACAACTTTTTCAGGCGTTTCTGCTCGTTTATTTCATCGGCCAGACGCAGTTCGGTCAGAGACGTACGGTTAAGACGTATGACGAAGATGCTGGCGTCGGCGATACGGTCGAGCGAGAAGGTATCGCTGACGCGGCCGACGGGTGCGGTATCCACAATGATGAAATCGTAGAGTCCGCGCAACTGTTGCATCAGCGCGTCAAGGCGTGGCGATGTGAGCAGCTCCGAAGGATTCGGCGGCACGGGACCTGCCACTATCACATCGAGGCCTTCGATTCCCGGCACATGTTCTATGAGCTGCGATACCTTTATCTCCGCATTCGACAGATACTGCGTGAGGCCGAAACGCGGGTCGAGGTCAAGATACTGGGCGAGACGCGGCTTGCGCACGTCCATGCCTATGATCAGCACCTTCTTGCCCATAATCGCCAGCGATGCGGCAAGATTGACGGCAACGAAACTCTTGCCGTCGCCCGGCACAGCCGAGGTGACGAGCACGACCTTCTCCAGCGGAGGCGTGATGACGAAGAGCAGGTTGCTCCGCATCAGGCGGAACAGCTCGGCCGTGCTGCTGGTCTCGGCCTTGTCGACTACGAGATGTTTGCCCGAACGTGAGATGCTTATTTCTCCAAGGATAGGTACGTCGGTGGCGTTCTCCACGTCGGCGCGTGTCTCCGCACGGTTAAGGATGATACGGCGCAGATACAGCACCACGGGGGGCATGCACATACCAAGCATAATACATATGAGCAGTATCGATATCCTGCCCATACCCAGAGGGCGCTTCATGGTGTAGGCCTCGTCAACGACCATTCCCTTAGGGGTGGCGTTGGCCAGCATTATCGCGGTCTCTTCCTGACGCTGAAGCAAATAGAGATATATTTCCTGCTTGATTTTGCGCTGTCGCTCCTTATCGATGAACGCACGCTCCTGAGCCGGGACATTGCCCAGACGCCCCATGGTGCCGCCGAGTTTGGAGCGCAGGTCGCGCACGGAAGCCTCGCCGGCCATGTAGACGCGGCGCAGGGAGGTGGCGACGTTCTCACGCATGGCGTCAATCTGCTGGTCGAGGCGCTTAAGGGTCACATTGCCGGCCTTGGCGTTGGATGCGAGCTGCATGCGGCGGAGCACCAGCTCGTTGTACTTGCCGATGGCATCCTGCAGACCCTCGTTGTTGATTGCCGGTGCCGGAATCAGCTCATAGGCATTGCCGGGATCGCGCACGTAGTCGGCTGTCATTTTAAGCACCTGATTCTCCACTTCAGCCTTGATAAGTTCCTCTTCTATCTTGCCGCGCTTCTCGGTCTGATAGATGGCTTCGGCCTCAACATCAATGATGCCCTGCTCCTGCTTGTATTTCTGGATATCGATTTCGGCCGAGCCGAGGTCCCCCTCAAGCAGCGCCAGACGCTCGTTCAGGAAGTCGCGCGTCTTCATGGCCTGGAGGTTTTTCTCCTCGATGCCGCGTATGTTGTATTGCCGCACCATCTCGTTGAGCAGACGCTCTCCCTGCTCGGGATACGGAGTGTTGATGCCCAGCGAGATCACATTGGCGCGCTTGCTGGCGATTTCCACACTGAGGTTTTCGGCCAGTTCCTCCGCGGCGGCATGATAGCCGGAGAGCGTGACTACGGTAGTCACGCCGTCCTCGCGTGGGAATGCATCGGTGGGCCTTACGGTAAATTTCCCGAAAGGAGTGTCGAAAGTGTGCGGCAGCTTCACTTTCTCGTTCTTGAACAGCTTCTTGCCGTCGGCGCTGAAAGTGACCTCTGCGCTGCGGTCGGGCCGTGCCTTGACCTTGAACGCGAGCGACGTCTTGAGCGTATCGAACATTTCTGCCGGGGCGTCCACCTCGACAGGGAAATTCTCGAATTCCTCGACAGCCCGCATGAAGCCCAGACGTACGAAGTGGCGGCGGTTGAGGCCCATCTCGCGCACAGTCTTGCGGTAGATGGAATGGGCCGACAGCACGTAGTATTCATCGTCGACGGAGCCTTTGGCCCCGAACAGGCTGCCGAGAGCCGCCATGCCTGAACCACCAGCGGCGTTGAGGGGCGAATCATCCTTCTGCGCTATGAGCACGGTAGCCCGCACGGCGTACTGCGTCTTCTTGACGCGCGTGTACATTATGCCGATGCCGAGAAAGAACACCAGCGAAACAACAAACCAGGGCCAGTGGCGCAGATAGTCACCCAGAAGGCCCTTCACATCTATAAATTCCGAATTTTTCTTTGCCATGGCACAATTACTTGATGGCTAGCGCGATGACGAGAGAGGCCACCACGGATGAAGCGCTGACGACAGTGGAGATGACCGACAGCTTGTACGCGTTGTTCTGGTTGTACTTGGAGTTGTCCTGCCGTACCTTGTTGGGCTCTACGTAGACGTAGTCGTTCTGCTGCATATAGAAATACGGCGACGACAGCACGTCGGTGGAGTTGAGGTTCAGACGATGGTAGACACGCTTGCCGTTCTCCTCGCGGATGAGCAGCACATTGCTGCGTTCGCCGTAGGGAGTCAGGTCACCGGCATCGCCAAGCGCGTCGAGCACGCTGTAACGGTTGCGGTTGACGCGTATCTTACCCGGCTTCAGCACCTCACCGGCCACTACAACATCGAAGTTGGCGATGCGCACGGTCACGATAGGTTTCTCGAGATATTCCGACAGGCGCTTGGTGAGCAGTTTCTGAAGCTGCTCCACGTCCATACCGGCCACATGCAGGCGTCCCACCTCCGGGAATACGATGTATCCGTCGGTATCGACATTATATGTCTGCAACTGCGTGCCTGTCGACATCGAGGACAGCGAGCCGCGCGTATAGTCGGTGGAGCCGGCCACATTCACATTGCCGGGATTGTAGAACGGCAGATTGAATGGAGCTGCAGCGGCAGGATCGACGGAATTGACAGTAATGAGCAATTCGTCGTCCGGCTTGATTTTGGTGAGGTAATCGCCCGCGTCCACACCTTCGGCAGACATGGCTTCAATATCGGAAAAATACGGCAGGGCGGCCTTATTTGTCGCGCACGACGACAACAGCACAGCACCTACCAGCATGAATGACAATACGATACGATTCATTCCTTGGAGATAGATTTCAGTATACTAACTATTAACGGAACCCGCACACATTTATTGTGTGCCACTGCTAAATTACGGACTCAGCCGCGGCGAGCAGTCAGGAATTCGTCAAGGCTGACGCTGTCACCGAGAGCGAATTTGCGGCGCAGCCGGTAGCGCGCGCTGTTGACGCTGGCACGCGATATGCCCATGTATACCGACACTTCCTCCGTGGTATGGCGCAGATACAGGAGCATGCACAGCAGCTCGTCGTTGGCCGTAAGCTGTGGATACTCCCCGTGCAGCTCAGCTATAAAATTAGGATACAGCACATTGAACGCACGCCGGAAGCGTCCCTGCGCCTCACCGATAATCAGCTGTGGAGTAGAAAGAATCTCTACATTGCCGTTAATCCTCGCCGACAGGTTCGCCTCCAGCGACTGCACCCGGTCGAGCACGTCGGCATGTGAGTCGCTCAATGCCTTTATTTCGCATTCCTGCTGCATGTTTTGTCTTGCCGTACGCCGGTAGCGGCGCACCAGGGCAACCATGACAATTGCAAGGATTATGGCTGCGAGCACCGATATGGCTACGACCATTCGCGCCTCGCGGCGTTCCGACAGCAACTGACGCCTGAGCTGCTCGTTTCTGGCCTTCTGCACCTCACTGCGGAATCTGACAGAGGCGCCTATGGCGTTGGCGTCGGAGCGCGCACGGAATACAGAATCGCGCACAGCGTCATATTCCGGAAACGCATCGCCCACCTTGTCCCACATGCGCAGGCGGGCATACTCCTCCATAAGGGCATTGAGCGCATAACTCAGCATCTCTATGTCGTCCTGTTCACGGAATTCGCCAAGCATTTTTTCCATCATGCCGAGACCTTTCTCATGCCGTCCCAGCAGGCTGTAGCCCAGACCGAGGGAGAAATAGTGCGCGGCCGAGTCGGCGCCCTCGTAACGCAGGGAGTTCTCAAGCATCGCAACTGCACGGCGCACCGAGTCAGGCCTGTCCTTGTAGGTCTCCAGCATGAAATACGCCTTTTCTCCGTTTGCACGGGCACGCAGCATGTCCTTGTCGGCATTCGTGCGATAACGGTCTATGGCGTCGATAGCCATGTCGTAGCAGCGCATTGCGTCGGCCACACGCCCCTCCGACTGGTAGAACACCGACCTGAACTTATATATGTCGCTCAGCATGATACCGCCCTGACGCCGGCTCTCGGCCAGCGCGCTGTCGCTGTACTCATAAGCCTCGTCCATGAGGCCCAGCTGACCGTACAGCAGGCTCAGATCGCCGAAAAACTGGATAGTACCCTCTCCTCTCGGACGCTCCGGATGGCTCCGCAGGGAGTCCGAAGCCTCGAGATAGAAGCTCAGGGCGTCGCCATACTCGCCTATAATATAATAAAAGAAACCCATCTGCTCGAGCACGGCCACAGGGTCGTCGGCCGACTGTCCCCGGCGCATCTGCTCAACGGCACGCTGCTGCACGGAGATAAAAGAGTCTGCCGGCATTCCGTCGTTGTGCAGTTTCCACGCAAGATTTGTCAGCGAGCTGTCCTTCCCGGAGGTTACAGAAGAGCTGTGCGGCGCACCCCCTCCGCATGAGAGAAGAATGACAGAAGCAATGGCTGAAAGTGATAGTTTTCGCATGGCATTTTCTATTTTTCCGCAAATATAATCAATTGTTAACAAAGATTTTACCCCCCCCATCAATTTGACGCAAAAATCGCCATAAATCTATCGTTCATCTATTGCATCTATTGCGCATATAGCATAACATTTTATACCTTTGCACCGTAAACAAACGAACGCGGCCATTCCCGCACCCAATCATTCCATATTTCCCACACAATGCTGAAACCACTCGTCACCTGCATAATGTTGTCATGTGCCGTCCTCGCCGGCACCGCACAGCGCATGGCCGTAAAGACCAATCTGCTTTACGATGCTGTGGCCTCCCCCAATATAGGCGTTGAAGCCGGAGTGGCACCACGATGGACAGTCGAGTTGTCGGGCAACTTCAACAACTGGGCTGTCAACCGCCACCTCTGGAAGCACTGGTTCGTGCAGCCCGAGGCGCGCTACTGGCTGTGCGAGCGTTTCGCCGGCCACTTCTTCGGCGCACACGCCATAGCCGGAGAATATAACTTCGGAAACATGAAGAACAGCTTCAAGATGCTCGGCAGCGACTTCAGCGGCCTCTCCGACAAGCGCTATCAGGGATGGGCGGCAGGAATGGGCCTTGCCTACGGCTACTCATGGATTCTCAACCGCCATCTCAACCTTGAGGCAGAAATAGGTCTGGGATGGATCTACACACGCTACGACGTCTATCCCTGCGCAAACTGCGGCACACGCCTTGAGCGAAACAAGGCCCACAACTACGTCGGTCCAACCAAGGCCGCTGTCAACCTCATCTACACTTTCTGAATATGAAACAGATATTCCTATTCATAATATCGGCTGCATGTGCCCTGTCCTCAGGCGCACAGGCGCTGCCCGCACTCGGCATCAGCACCATGGCTGTGACTGCCGACACCTCCGAGGTGACACTGCGCATGACCGTCGACCCGGCAGCCCTGAGGCCCGGCGGCGACGGGGAGTTTATCATCACTCCCGTACTCCGCAGTGCCGACGGCGCCTCGGCCGACACGCTGCCCGCAGTAGTCGTGGCCGGACGCACCCGCTACTTCCGCGACCTCCGCAATCCCTCGGCCGTCCCCGCCGGAGCACGACTGCTGCGCGCCGGAAGCCGCGAGCCCCACACCTATTACGCCGCCGTGCCATTCACCGAGACCATGCGCGCCAGCCGTCTCGACCTCGATGTACGCCGGCGCGGATGCTGCGGCAGCACCGACACCCTCGCCTCCACGCCCATAGCAGCCGTCGACCTGCAGGAGCAGCCGTTCTCGGCTCCGGAATTCGTGACTGACGTGCCCGTCGTGGCCGACGGCAAGACCGTCGAGCTGCACGGTTCCGCGCTGGTGAACTTCCGCGTCAACCGCACCGAAATCGACCCCGTGTACATGAACAACCCGGCCGAGCTGGCAAAAATCATCGGCACAATCAGTCAGGCCCGCGAGATACCGGACGCCACCATAACGAACATCACCATCCACGGCTTCGCTTCCCCCGAAGGACGTTGGGACAACAACGTGCGCCTCGCCAAAGGACGCACCGAGACCCTCAAAGAGTACGTCAGGGGCCACTTCGGGCTCCCCGACTCCGTTTTCGCCACCGCCTACACCCCCGAGGACTGGGGCGGCCTGCGCGACACTGTCGCCGTGCTCCGGCTCCCCGACAAGGAAGGACTGCTGGACATCATCAACAGCGACCTGGAACCCGACGAGCGCGACAACACCCTGCGCAGAAAGTTCCCCGAGTCCTACGCCTGGCTGCGGGAACACATCTATCCCTCCCTGCGCCACAGCGACTACGCCGTGCGCTACACCATACGCCAGTACACCGACCTCGACGAGATACGCCGCGTGATGCTCGAGCGACCGGCCAACCTTAGCCTGCACGAGTTCTACCTCCTCGCCGCATCCTATCCCGCAGGCAGCGAGCAAAGAGCCGACGTGCTCAGGCGCGCGTCGCGCGTCCACCCCGACGCGCCCGAATCGGTCTACCTGCGCGGCATGGAGGCAGCCGCACGCCACGACTACGCCGCCGCCCGCAGCCTCTTCGAACAGGCCCGCAAGGCAGGCATAGCCGAGGCCACTGAGGCAATCGCCTCCCTCGACGCCATGCACAGCGCCAAAGGCGTGACCTACCTCACCCCCGACAAGAAATAACAATCTAATTATAAACCATTCAATTATTGCCAAATGAAACTTTTCAACAAACTCATGGCAGCGACGCTCATTCTGGGCATGGCTGCCTGCAGCAGCGATGACAACGGCGGCGGACAGGCTCCCGAAAAGCCGGGCAGCAACGACGTCATCTACTCCTCCATCGCATTCCGCATGCCGAAAAAGAAATCGCCCGCACGCTCCACAGAGAAGGAAGGCGAAGAAGCAGGACAGACCTATGAGAACAACGTAGGCTCCATCCTCGTCGTGCTCGCCACCAAGGACACCGACAACAGCTACAAGTTCGTCACCTACGCCCTGAATGACGCGCCCCTGACCGACGCCGCTTCCTCCAAGCACACAATCGTGTTCCAGGACAAGGAAGCTCTCTACAACCTCGCCGGCGAGACCGGCGACGGCGAGACCGTCTACGTGTTCGCCTACTGCAATCCCACCCTCGAGCTCCGCACCAAGGTGGCCGGCACACTCAACGCCACATCCGGTGTCTACGAAGGCGGCATGGCCACCGGCGACACATTCACCGACCTGATCTGCGACACCAATATCGAGAACACCTGGAGCAAGAACGGCTTCCTCATGACAAGCATCGGCGAGGCCACAGGCGTACATAGCGTGAAGATGCCCTCCAAGGCCACGCTGCAGACCTACAACAACCCCGGCAATGCATTCCCCCTCGGCACTGTTGAGGTCATCCGCACCGCATGCCGCTTCGACTTCCGCGACGCTGCTCCCGAAGCCGCCACCAAGCCCCTCACCTACACCGTCTACAACGAGGACGTGACTCCCAAGGTTGCTGTGGCCGACGTCAAGCTCACCCGCGTGGCGATGTTCAACCTCCGCAACGAGTTCTACTACCTGCCCCGCACCAAGGCGACCGCCGATGCCGCCGACATCACCCTCTGCCCCACATTCGACGGCATGGAGGATGGCTTCATCATCTCCCCCGACGCCAACACCATCACCGAGAACCTGCCCGAAGTCATCGACCCCCTCAACCCCACCACATCCCTCAAGTGGGTCAGCCTTGAGGCTGTGCTCGGTCTTGACGAGGACAGCGACGACGGCTGGGGCGAAAGCGTGACTCCCGCCACCGACAAGGAAGGCTATCACATCTGGCGTTATGCCACCGAGAACACCACTGTTCCCGGCGCAGACCCCACTGCCGCCGCCACCACCGGCTACGTCTTTGAGTCTGAGATCATCGCTCCCGAAGACTTCGGCAACATCGGCGAGAACGGCGAGAAGCTCGTGATGTACCTCTACAACAACAAGCTCTATCCCAGCGCAATGGCTATTGCCAAGGAAGTCGAGAACGTGCCCGTAAGCACCCTTGCCACCGCATTCGAGAACGCATTCACCCTCACCAAGGATGCCACCGGCAAAGTGACCGCCGCCGAGCCCAAGAGCGACGAAATCGTAGAGAACATGGGCTTCACCGCCTACAAGCCCAACACCGAAGGCAAGTATCTCGCTTACTACTTCGCATTCAACAAGCATAACGACGACGAAGACGTCACCACCTACGGCGACATGGAATTCGCTACCGTACGCAACAACGTGTACAAGCTCGCCGTCACCTCCGTCAAGAAGTTCGGCACTTTCAAGCCCAACGAGAATGTGGAGGAATGGGACACCTATTTCACTCTCGACGTGAAAGTACGCAACTGGGTGGTTCGTATCAACAACCTTGAATTCTAAATGCTCACTCTCTCCATACAGCGCACAACGGCTGCCGCCCTCCTGGCGGCAGCCGCCATGGCGCTTTCAGGCTGCGGAAGCGTTTTCGACGACCTGGAGCCATGCCCCACGGCCGCCGAGATGCGCTTCGTCTACGAATATCACCTCGAACAAGGCAACGCATTCCCTGCCCAGGTCGACTGCCTCACCCTGCACATCTACGACGCCGACGGACGGTTCGTGGAGACTCACGACGTGACGGGCCCCGAACTCGCCGACGAGAACTGGCGCATGCGCCTCGACCTCCCGGCCGGCCGGTACCACGCCGTGGCCTACGGAGGAATTGCCTGCGCCGACGCATCGTTCGCGCACGTGCCCGAGCCAGCCGACGGCTCCCGCTATACCGACATCAGCATGCAGCTGCTGTCCTCGCATGTGGGCAAACGCCTGCACGACCACTTCCACGGTGCGCTCGACTTCACCGTCAGCGACGGCACCGACGGCACCGACCGTGTGACTATGTACATGACGAAGACCACCAACCATCTGCGCGTGCTCCTTCAGAATCTTGACGGAACGCCATGCGACGGACGCGACTTCGACATCACCGTCTCCGACGACAACTCCGTGCTAGACTGCCGCAACAATCCCGTGGCCGGACGACCCGTTGTCTACAACGCATGGACATCAGGCCAGCTCGTCATCGAGGACGACGACGCACGCGCGGGGGACGCCGACCCGGTCACCCTGGGCTATGCCGAACTGTCCACATCCCGAATCATGATGGGAGGGCCTTCCAAAATCAGGATATACAGCCACAAGGCCGGACGCGTCATCGCAGAGCTGCCGCTGGCACTCTACCTTTCCATGGGCAAAAGCGATGCCGACCCCTGGGGCAGCCAGGAGTACCTTGACCGCTGCAGCCGCTGGAACCTCACCTTCTTCCTCGACCACAACAACAGCTGGCACAAAGCCTACATCGTCGTGAACGGCTGGACCGTACGCATCAATAACACCGACTTCTGAAACAACAACCTTCATGCCCGGACGGCTGCACAGACATATCATCCGCTGCGCAGCGGCTCTCTTAGCCGCCGTGCTGACGCTGTGCGCCTCATGCTCTCGCTCAGCCGACGAGCCCACGCCGCCACCCTCCGGCCCGGGCACCGCCATGCTGCACATACAGATTGCGCTGGCAAACCCCGCTGGCCCGTCGCGCGCCAACCCCGCCGACGATCCCCTACCGGCCGACGACGGCGAAAAAATGCAGCTCCTGCGCATCATCATCCTCGACGGCAACGGATACGCCGAGCACAACAGCCTCTGGGACCTGCGCTCGGCTCCCGACATCACCGCCACCGGACAGGCATTCCCCGTACGGGCCAACGACACCAAGACAATAATATTCGTCGCCAACGAACACTCCGAATGCATGGACGGCGTGCGCGACGAACTCAGCGGCATCAACGCCGCCGTCGGCGAGAAAGTCGACCTCGCCCGGCTCCAAAGCCTCCTTCTTGACGCTCCAGTCACCTCTCCCCTTCCCATAAGCGCCGTGTACACATACCACATAGGGCCGGCCACCGCCTACAGGGCCACCTTCCTCATTCACCGCGCAGCCGTGAAGTACTCCTTCCGCATCACCAACAACGACAGCGACGAGCCGCACCGCGTAGACTACGTGGCTATCGACAACGCCGCCACCACACAATACCTACTCCCCGACGCCGACTATACCGCCGACGACCAGACTCAGTGGAGTGCCTACCGCGTTCCCGCGACAGCCGGCGCCGAACAGCGCACCTACGGCGTGAACGCCGACATAGCCTACGGCAACACACTCGAGTTGCCCGCGATATATCTGCCCGAAGGACGTCCCGGCACCGATTCCTATCATGCCGGCATCAGCGTCGACGGCAACTTCCTCGGATGGGCCGAACTCAGAGACGAGAACGACAAACCCATGACCGACCTGCCCCGCAACACCCACGTGGTGATTAACATCACGCTCAACCTCGAATACTCCGACTTCAAAATCAACTATACCGTATGCCCCTGGCAAACAGAAGAAATAGATATACCCGACTTCGACTGACGGCGCTATGGCTCGCGGCTGCGGCCCTCATGATTCTGGCCGCATGCACCGACGACCGCATCGACACGCCTGCCGGCGCCGACTGCGAGGAAGGGCTTCCCGCCACCGTCAGGCTCTCGCTCGACATCGACGGCGCTGCCGCCGTGTCGCGCGACGACATGCCCGAAGGGCTCGACCGTGCCGTCACATCCCTCTGGCTCGGCATCTACAATGCCACCACAGGCCTGCGCACCGGAACGATTTCCTTCAGCAACCTCAACCACAACGACGTGCACGTCCTCCACGACGTGGAGATCGAGACCTTGTCCGGCATGAGCTACATCGTAGGCGTGGCTAACTACGCCCACCGCTACGCCATCACCGACAACTCCGGCGACATCGTATCCATGGAGCAGGCGCTGACACAGGCCGATACCTACGAAAAATTCCGCAACATATCGGCAAGCTTCGACAACAAGGGTGGCGTCAACACCGACGCTCCCCTCAATGCCCTGCTCATGTGCGGCCACTACACCGACGACACCCACACCGACGGACGCCTGCCCGCACCCGCGCCGGTCAAGATAGCCCCGGGCATGAGCACTCCCCCCGGCGCCGTACACCTGCGCCGGCTCATCTCGCAGGTACACTTCAACATCACCTACAACACCGACAACATCGAGAGCTTCGACATAGTGTCGTGGCGTGTCGATGCCCTGCCCGCATCCTCATGGCTGGCCGAACGTCCCGACGGCTCCACGGACCCTCTCAACGCCCCCGACATCCGCCCCGCCGCCGGCACACGCTTCGCATCGTCTCCCGACCTCACCGACGTGGTGAAGTCCGGCAACTCCGTGGCCTTCGACTTCTGGCAGCTCGAGAACCGCCGCACGGGACTCACCCCCGGCGCCGGCTACAACAACGACAACGCCTACACCTACCGCCAGAAGGAATACAAGGCAGCCGACGGCAGCAACACCGGCATATACTGCGCGCTCGTGCCCTCGGCCGACGCCGCCGACCTCTCCAACAACAACGCCACACGCGTCAGCATCACCGTCAACATGCGCATGAAAGTCGACGAGAACGGCAAACCTCTCTCCGACCGCGACGACGTCCAGACCCGACTGGTGGAGGCTGTCTACACCGTGCACCTCGGCTACTGCGAGGGCGCCGACAATCTCAGCAAGGCAACCGACTTCCGCTGCCGTCGCAACACCCACTACACCTACAACGTCACCATCAACAACATCAGCGACATCATCGTCGAGGCCAACTCCGACGACGCCACCGGAGAGCGCAACCCGGCCGTCGAAGGCTTCGTCACCGACATATCAGGCGAGCTGTACGAAGTAGATGCCCACTACGCCGCCATGAACGTGTACCTCACGCAGGCCAACATCGACGATTTCCAGTACTACATCACGGCGCCGAAACTCGACGGCTCGGAAGCCGTCATCAACTCCATGCGTCCGGCCACCGTTCCGGCCGAAGGCAGCGACGACCGCCGCTACCTGACGTGGGTGGAATTCCGCAAGACGACAGGGCAGAACACGCTGGCCGCCTACAAGCCCGCGTCCGACAGCGGCACATATCTGCTTCCTGAAATCAAAGGTAACACCCGGCTCTCGCCCGGATGGTACACCCTCTTCATCAACGAATACGTCTACGAGGACAAGGCCGACGAAACGGACTCGAACAACTGGCACCACTACGTCAACGTTCCCGACCGCAAAGTCTGGCTCAACGTCTCCGGCCAGGTATCGCCCGACGGACAAAGCATATACTACCAATCGAAATACGCCGTGTCGCAGGCTTCCATCCAGACCTACTACAACGACGGCTCAGACTCGGGCCTCGGCGTGGAACACACCAACGAGACCTACGGGCTAAATCTACGCAACACATTCAACCCCAACCGCAACTCATCCGGCACTGTGCTAAACAAAAGTACCACGCCGGGACGCAACGCCAACTCGGGCCGTTTCAACCTCGCGCAGTATCTCGTCGGCTCATCAGGCACAAGCCTCTCATGGACCGACGACAACCGCCGATGGTCTACCTACGTGGACCAGACCGCGTCGCAGAGCGTCAACGCCATCAACAATCAGAGCATCACCCGCGCCGCAGCCACCTACCCGTTGCCCGCGGTAAGTCTTCTGTCAAGCGGCAGCGAATACAATATCTCCGGAGTCTCGGGCTATGACCCGGACCAGACCAAAAATCCGAAGTATGTCGAAGCCATCGCAACATGCCTCGGACGCAACCGCGACCTCGACGGCGACGGCCGCATCAGCGCCGACGAGATACGCTGGTTCGTGCCGACTACGGCGCAGATTGTCCGCATAGTGCTGGGACGCCGTGCACTCGAGCATCCGCTGTTCGACCCCAAGGGCATCACTCAGCTGAAATCCACACAGAACGGTCTGAACTCAAGCATGCTCATGTATTCGTCCGACGGAAAGATGGTTTGGCTGATGGAGGGTCTGTCGCAGTCGCAGTGGCGCGAATGGCCAGCATCGTGCGCCGCGCCCTGGGACGTCCGCTGCGTACGCAATCTCGGCGGCAACCTTACCGTAATCAACACCACCAACGTAACCACACCCGCCTACCAGCGGCGTCCCGGCACCAACATTGTCGACCTGCTGTACTACGACCCCACGGCCATACGCCAGGAAGCATACCACGACGCCGCACGCCCCATGCCCGTTCACCAGATCAACGACCAGCGCTACAACCGATGCTACAAGTCGTTTGAAGTTTTCGACTCCATCATCGGGCTGAACGACCCGCGCCTCGGGCTCTCGGGCAAGACCATCGAGTGGGCCGATTACCTCAGCTCCAACAACCCATGCCGTGTGCTTGACTACACCGGCAAGACCGGCTGGCGCGTTCCCAATCAGAAAGAGCTCACCATCATAGGCATCCTGAACATGCACGACCTGAACGCACTCTCAGGCAACACATTCCAGGTGTCATGTTCCTATTCCTACTTCGACACCAAAGGCTACGCCCCGGGCTCCAATCCCGACGACCCGGACGGCACCGTGTCATCCTACTACCGCTATCCCATGAAGATCATCACCTCCACAGGCCAGGCCACGCAGTCGGAACTGATGAACTCCGTCACCGTCAGCAACAACTATTACGGCGTGCGTTGCGTGCGCGATGTGGAATGATGCGCCTCCTGCTCTGCCATATCACCCTGATGCTCGCCGCGGCTGCATGCACTCCCGCAGCGTCACGCCACGGCGCGGCCCCGGCGCCGCAAGGCGCCGCAGAAGAGAGTGTGCCGCTGCCCGCCGTACCCGGCGAGCTTACCGACCCGGCGGCACGCGCCGACTGGCTGTGCGCCCACTTCTGGGACAGCCTCGACATGGCCGACCGCAGCCGCAGCCTCGACACGGCCTACATGGAGCAGAGCTTCGCCAACTTCGCCTCGGTGCTGCCCCTCGCCTCATCAGACAAGTCACGCATGCGCGCGGTGGAGGCTGTTATGAGCCGGGCCGAAAGCGCCGGCGCCGATGTGCGCGACCGTCTGCTCGAAATCGCGCAGCTATATCTCTACGAACCGGAATCGCCTGTGTACGACGAGAATCTGTACGCCTTTTTCGCCCGTTACGCCGCGGAGCACGTACCCGATCGGGCTGTGGCCGCCCGTGCGGCGCTCGACGACATTGCCCGCAATGCGCCCGGCACCCGCGCCCCGGACATTCGTCTGCTGCGTCCCGACGGCTCTACCGTCCATCTGCTGCGCGGCGCCTCCCGGCAGGCCGGAATCATACTATTCTTCTACGAGCCCGGCTGCGAACGCTGCGCCGCGGCAAAGCGCCTGCTCGCCGGCGACGCCGTCGTCAGCCGCGCCGTGGCCGACGGCGCCCTGCGCGTGGTGATGGTATGCCTCGACGCCGACACCCACCGCCGTGCATGGCTCCGGGATGCAGAAAGCCTGCCCCCCGGCTGGGAGACAGGCCTTGATGCCTACGGCGAAGCCGACGACGGCTACACCGTGCGCGCCACGCCCTCGCTCTATCTGCTCCACCCCGACGGCACCGTTATCCTCAAGGACGCTCCGGCTCCCCTCCTCCTCCAGATGCTTGGAAGCCGCTAAATGCGGATGCTGACACAAACTCGGATTGCGATGCAGTGCAAATAAAGGAACATATTACTGTCCGATAAAACGGGAACAACCCGCGCTCATCGCGGGTTGAATCCGGTTAGCCTGTGGTTAAGGAGCGACCATAGGAAGCGACATACCACCGGTAACACCGCAAAAACGCATCAACCCGCCGGATGGCGGATAATCAATTCAGGCCGATGATGGCCTTCTGATCCTCGGCGGGCAGCTTGCCCATCTCGGAGAGCACCGTAAAGGCAAACTCGGCCGCTTCCTTAGTACCTTTTTCCTTGTAATAGTTCATGTACTCCTCGGTGAGTGCCTTCGCAGCATCCTCATCGCCGCCCTTCTGTGCCTTTACGCATTCTTCCACAAGGTAACGGGCATCGGCATCCATGTCGCCCGTGGGGCTCTTGGTACCGCAAGCTGCCAGCGAGATGGCAAGAGCCACGGCAGCGGTAAGCAGAATCTTCTTCATATCTGTAAAATTATTTGTGTTGGAATTTATGGCACAAAATTACAAAATTTTCCGTTCCCCCGAAACACAAAACACTCCGCGGACTGCGCGGAGTGTTTTGAAAAAAGATGGGATATCGCGTCAGAGCACAACCTTTGAAATCACGGAGCCGCGGCGCATGATGTAGATGCCATGCGTGGGATTGGCTACGCGTATGCCCTGGAGGTTGTAATATTCAGCCTCTGCATCCTCATCGGCCTCGACGTCATCTATGCCCGACAGCACAAGAGCCTCAATCCTGAAGTTCTTGAAATACATGTTGTAGTGGTTCCGGGGGCTGGTGGCGTGGATGCCGAGAGCAAAGAGACGGTTGGCGGCACGGGCTACGCCATAGGGAGTGTTCACCTCGGCAGTGAGGGTGGTCCATGTTTTCGAGGTGAAGCCAGTCTTCGACAGCACGGGGATTGTCATTCCCTCGACGGTGCGTTCCTGTCCGAGGAAAATCTCAAAACTCTCGGTGTCATATTCGGTCTTGACGTCCACCGATACTTTAACCTTCATGCACTTGGCAAAGTTGACAAAAGGCAGGATCAGCCAGTCGTCGGCGTCGGAATTCGGATTGTAAACATATTTGAAGCTGCCGTCGGTTGCATACTGCCAGCAGCCCTGAACATTACCATAGTTTTCAACAGAACCGTCAATATCGATTATTTCGCATTCACCGAAATTGGCCTCCGTAGCATCGAATGTAAAAGGCAAGCCGCCAGTGGAAAGTGCGGTTGCGGTGACATCCTCGGTGACGGCCTCACTCGTTTGCTCGCCGAGGACAGCGCGATAGGCCACAGTGTGTTCGCCGGCGGCGAGAGTCAGAGCCACATCAACATCGGCGCCGGCGGCACAGTCGCTCTTGGTTTCAACAACGACGTCGTCCACGAGTACCTCAAGGCTCATGACCTCAGTCAGCGCATTGCCCTCGGTGTCGACCGCCGGCATAGTCACCACTGCCGTATAGCTGAGATTCTTGATGGAACTTTCCTTGATAACGGGAACGGCAGGAATGATTTCGGGAATTTCAGCGCTCTCTATCTTAATTTCGGTAAACATTAGTCTTGCTCTATCCCTGGCGCTGGTAGCATGGATGCCGAGTGCGAGAACAGACGGAGCGTCGGCGGGCAGTCCAACTGTTGCAGTAAGATTCTCAGGGTCACCGGTGTGTGTATAATCTTCCTTATTCATAACAGGAATTGTCATTGCTGCGACAGTTCGTTCACCGCCAAGTTTGATTTCAAACGACTCTTTATAACTGCCGGTTTTGACCGAAACCGAGACTTTGATCTTGCGCACGCTGCCGAGGTTCACCTTCGGAAGTATCAGCCAGTCGTCTGCCTTATTGTTATCATTATATGTATATACAAACGCGCCATAGTTTTCTTGATATGTCCATATTCCGTTGGCTTTGCCTTCGACTTCATCATGGTTTTCATCAAGAGGCTCGCACAGCGCGAAAGTCTCGGCGGAAGCGGTCATTGTGAAAGGCAGCTCGAACACCTGCTCCTTGGCTACCACCTCGGTGCTGGCCATCTCGCTCCTCTGTCCGTTGAGCTTGGCGATAAAACCGATGGTATGACTACCCGCAGCAAGGGTACGCGTAAAGGTTGCGGCGCCGCCTGCTTGCATATTATCCTTGGATGAAACTTCTATGCCGTCAACCAGCATCAGCAAACTGAGATTGCCGGAGAGATTGTTCCCGTCAGTATCAAGCGAAGGCGCAGTGACTGAAGCGGAGAGGCTGAGGAAGTTGACAGTGCAGCTGTTGATTACGGGTTTTGCGGGCACGGCTACATGCTCCTTGGCCTCGACATTGTCGGTAGCCGCCGCGCTCTCCGCGCTTCCCTGCACGGCTACGAACGAAATCGTATGGGTGCCTGCGAGCAGCGTGAGGTTCACATCCACATCGGCGCCGGGCGTACAGCCGGTTTTAGTGTCGGTGAGAGTACCGTCCACAAGCACGCGCAGGTCAAGCGTTCCCTCTATGGCCTGCCCGTCGGTATCGACAGAGGGCATAGTCACCACGGCCGAATAATCCTGGTCCTTTATCGTCGACGACTTAACAACGGGTGCTGCAGGTGCAGCAACTGTCACCCCGCCGTCTGCGCTCTCAATTTTGAAATCCTTGAGGTAGATCCAGCCTCTGAAAGCCGGACTCGTGGCATGAAATCCAAGATACCACACTGAATTTCCGTCATCAGGCACAGTCACCTCTGCCGACATCTCCGTGAACGAGGATTTCGAAAAATCAGTCAGCGTCATGACATTCTCCGTCATTCCGGCCGCTGTAGCTTCGTGTCCGAGGCATACGGCAAGGTCTTCCTTGTCGGAATACGTCTCAATCTGAAACGACACCTTGACTTTCTTACAATCTCCAAAGTCGACGGCAGGAAGTATCAGCCAGTCATCGGCCGGGGCAGACATAAGATAATTGTACTTGAACGCATTTTTGGTTTCACCATAGTAAAACCATTTGCCGCTTACAGCGCCACCGTAACCGGTTTCACCATTCTCGGCAACATCAATAACAGTACACTACGTCAGGGATTCCTCCGACGCGGTGAAGGAAAACGGCAGGGTATAGTCCGCGGCCTTCGAAGCGAAAGCGCAGCCCAACGCCGCTGCAAAAAGTAAAATTTTCTTCATAAGCATAATGAGTAATATGATTTTCGGGAACAATTTCTAAGGATTTCATCCTGACTGTAGGGACGCACGGCTCGTGCGTCCGAGCGATAAAACATTGATTATCAAAGGATGCACACACCATCCATCCCTACAATCGGCTGAAATCAGAGAGCAACTTTTGCGGTAGCCTCGCCGGCCTTGACGATATACACGCCATGCTCAAGGGCGATGGGAGCCTCGGCCGGGCCGTTGTAAACGCACTGGCCTGCGATGTTGAACACCTTGGCGGCAGCTGCGCCACGAACCACGATCATGCCGCCGGCTGTGGAGATCTCCACATCGGAGCCGTCCGTCACTACATCGTTGATGCCTGCGAAGTGGCCGACGATATGGCGGGGCGACGCGTAAGCGTAGTTGACGAAGCGCACGGTGGTGATGTTGCGGTAGTCGTCATAGTCGAGACGCACGGGGCGCACCTCGTAGGCATAGACGTAGTCATTGGCAGTGTCTCCGGTGGTGTCGATGGTGAAGGTATTGCCCTTGACCTCGTGGATGGCTGCGCCGTAGTCCACCTCATCGCCGGGAGCCATGTCCACGGTCACCTTGAAGTCGTCGATCCAGTAGCTGCTGTAGCCGCTGCCGTAGAACATCACGCGGCTGCGCGACTTGTCTATGGCCTCGATTTCCTCTATCTGGTCGGGGTCGGTATAGTCAGAAACCTTGGGAAATGCAAGCGCTTCGGCCTTGTGGCTCCAGGAGGTGTTCGCCAGGTCGGTGTAGTGCATGTCGCAGCCGTACACGGGCTTGTAGTCGATGTTCTTGGGATCGAACCAGTTGGTGTTCCATGCCCAGAGAACGAAACCGCCGGTCACGCTCGTGGTCTCGTTGGCGAGATTGGCCTCTACGTTGACCGTCGGGTTGGTGAGGCCGGTGAGGTCATAGTCGGGCGACACGAGGTACGAGCCGCCGAAGATGTCGGCGTTGTCGCTGCCCGTGAAGTACTGGAAAGTGTCGATGCCGAGAGCGCCGTTCATGTACATGGGGAACTTGACCCACCAGCCGGGACAGCCGGGAATGAAGTCCCAGATAGCGCCGCGCTCCTCGGGCTTCGTCATGGTGCCGGTCGACTCTATATCGCTGAAGTCGGTTTCGGCGAGGACGAAGGTCTCGGCAGCGGATGCCTTGTGTTTCTTATAGACTATGACCTGGAAATGGTCGCACGGACCCTCGACGGTTTCATCGAAAGTCCAGTTGATTGTCACGCCGTTGTCGTCTACGGTTTCGCTTGTCACTACAGGATCGGGAAGCCAGATCACCGCGCCGGCACTGAGCATGCCGCCAAGGAGGAAAGAGGAAGCAAGTAGAAGTTTTTTCATTAAAATTGTGAATTAACGATTGGAATCTTTAGTATAATCGCACAAATTTACAAAAATAGAGCATCGAAAATGTCGATTTGATGTTAATTTTTATTAAATACATTCTTATATGTTATCTTTCGGCACATTCGTCCAATACAGGGCATGAAACCTCCACAATTTGTGTCGCACAGAAATAATTGTTAATTTTGCACTCTATGACACATCGCCCACTGTACATCATTCCGGCGCGCGGAGGCAGCAAGGGCATTCCGCACAAGAACATAAAGCCGCTGGCCGGACGGCCCCTCATAGCCTACTCCATTGACGTGGCCCGCGAGCTCTGCCCCGAGCAGAACCGCATAATCCTCAGCACCGACGACCCTGCGATAGCCGACACGGCGCGAAGCCTGGGCCTGAAGGTGGACTACATGCGCCCCGCCGACCTCGCCACCGACAGCTCCGGCAGCCGAGAGGTGATGCTCGACGCGATGGATTGGGCCGACGCGCGCGGCATCGCCTACGACTGCGTGGTCCTGCTGCAGCCCACCTCGCCGCTGCGCACCGCCGACGACGTGCGAGCCGCACTGGAACTGTACACATCGCAGCTCGACATGGTGGTGAGCGTGGAGTCCGCCGCCTGCAACCCCTACTACAACTGCTTCGAGACCGACGCCGACGGCTTCCTGCACATCAGCAAGGGCGACGGACTGCTCACACGCCGTCAGGACGCCCCGCCGGCATGGACCTACAACGGCGCCGTCTACGTCATCAATCCGCAGTCGCTCCGCGCCATGCCCATGGGCAGCTTCGGCCGCCGCGTGCCGTCGCCCATGCCCGCCGAACGAAGCATCGACCTCGACACACCGCGCGACTGGGCCGTGGCCGAAACCATAATGTCAACACTTGCGCCCGACAGGGCGTTATAATAGAAGTATGGAACGTCACCTCATACACCGACATGCCACCCTGCTCGACGCCCTGCTGCGCCTCAACGAGCTCAGTGGCAGCACCATGACCCTCTTTGCCGTGGACGACGCCGGCCGCGTGTGCGGCACCCTCACCGACGGCGACGTGCGCCGCGCCCTGCTGGCCGGCGGCACGCTCGACAGCCGCGTGGAGGACGCCGCACGCCGCGACTTCCGCAGTCTGCGCGCACCCCGCCCCGACGTCCGCACCATGCGCGAATGCCGCATGGCGGGCATCGCCCTGCTGCCCGTGCTCCGCGAGGACGGCACGCTGGAGCGCATCGTCGACCTCAACCTCACGCCCACCGAGCTCCCCCTGCGCGCGCTGCTCATGGCCGGAGGCAAAGGCGAGCGCCTGCGCCCCATGACGCTCACCACCCCCAAGCCGCTGCTTCAGATAGGCGGCAAGGCCATCATAGACTACAACGTGGAGGCCCTGGCCGCCGCGGGCGTGCGCGACATCACGGTGTCGACGCGCTATCTGGCCGACGCCATCGACGAGCACTTCGCGCAGCCCGTGGCCGGCGTGCGTGTGCGCACCGTGCGCGAGGAGGAGCCCCTCGGCACCATAGGCGCGGCCTCGCTCATAGAGTGGCCCGCCGGGGGCGACACCCTCGTGATGAACTCCGACCTGCTCACCACCATCAGCTTCGAGGAGATGTACCTCCACCACCGCGACGAGAACGCCGACATCACCATCGCCGCCATTCCCTACACCGTCAGTGTGCCCTACGCCATACTCACCACCGACGGCACCGCCCGCGTCACCGGCATAGAGGAGAAGCCCAGCTACAGCCACTACGCCAACGCCGGCATATACATCATGCGCAACGAGGTACTGCGTACCGTCCCCGCCGCAACGCGCACCGACGCCACCGACCTTATAGAGCGCTGCATAGCCGACTGCGGACGCGTCACATACTATCCCATACGCGGCACATGGATCGACATAGGCTCGCCCACCGACTTCCGTCAGGCCTCCGAGCTCATGCGCCATCACCATAATCTTTCAACTCTCTCATAACCACACCATGGCTGAATCCAATTTCATTGACTACGTAAAGATACTTTGCCGTTCGGGCAAGGGCGGCGCGGGCTCGCGCCACTTCCACCGCGCCAAGTACGTGCCGAAGGGCGGACCCGACGGCGGCGACGGCGGTCGCGGCGGCCACATCATACTGCGCGGCAACCGCAACATGTGGACGCTGCTGCCCCTCAAGTACCGCCGCCACATCTTCGCCGGCAACGGCCAGAACGGAGGCGCGGGCCGAAGCTTCGGCAAGGACGGCGAGGACATCATCGTGGACGTGCCCTGCGGCACGGTGGTCTACGATGCCGAGACAGGCGACTACCTGGCCGAAGTCACCGACGACGGCCAGCTCGTGCGCCTGCTGCGCGGCGGACGCGGAGGCCTCGGCAACTGGCACTTCAAGAGTAGCACCAACCGCACGCCGCGCTACGCCCAGCCCGGCGAGCCCGCCATCGAGAAGAGCATCATCCTCGAGCTGAAGCTCCTGGCCGACGTGGGCCTTGTGGGTTTCCCGAACGCCGGAAAGTCGACCCTGCTGTCGGCAGTCTCGGCCGCCCGCCCGAAAATCGCCGACTACCCCTTCACCACCATGGAGCCGCAGATAGGCATCGTGAGCTACCGCGACTCGCGCTCCTTCGTCATGGCCGACATCCCGGGCATCATCGAGGGCGCGAGCGAGGGCAAGGGCCTGGGACTGCGCTTCCTGCGCCACATCGAGCGCAACGCCGTGCTGCTGTTCATGGTGCCGGCCGACGCCGACGACATTGCCGGCCAGTACGCCGTGCTGCTCCGCGAGCTCACCAACTTCAACCCCCAGCTGGCCGACAAGCACCGCATCCTGGCCGTCAGCAAGTGCGACATGCTCGACGACGAGTTGCGCGACGCCATAGCCGCCACCCTGCCGCCCGACGTGCCTCACGTGTTCATCTCGGCCGTCACGGGCCAGGGCATCACCGAACTGAAGGACATGCTCTGGCGCGCCATCACCGACGAGAACAACCGCACGGCCACGCCCGACATAGCCCGCCGCAACCTCGACGACGCACACCGCGTGGAGGAAGAGGACGGCTTCATCTTCCAGTACGAGCCGGGCGACGACGAGCTGGAGGAGGCCGAGGACCTGCGCCACATCGACCCCTCCACATGGGGCGAGGACGAAGACGACGCGGACGGCGACGACTTCTACAAGTGGGACGAGGATGTCGAGCCTGCCGACAACTGACCCCGCCGCAGAAGGCGGCATGACCCTCGGCGAGCTGCGGCGCACCATGCTCGGCATGCTCGCGCCCGTACTCGGCGACGCCGAGGCCGAGGGATGCGTGCGCGCCATCCTCGAGGACGCCGGAGGCTACTCGCGCCTCGACACCGTAATCCATGCCGACCGCATGCTTGAGCCCTTCACCGTAGCGCGCCTCTCCGGCATGGTGCGGCGCGTGCTCGGCGGCGAGCCCGTGCAGTACGTCACGGGCCACGCACGCTTCTACGGCATGGACCTGCGTGTCACTCCCGCCGTACTCATACCTCGCCCCGAGACCGAGGGCCTCGTGGACCTCATAGCCGACACGTGGGGCGACCGCCCCGACCTGCGCGTGCTCGACGTCTGCACGGGCAGCGGGTGCATAGCGATAGCCCTCGCTCGCCGTCTGCCTTTCGCCCGCGTCACGGCCACGGACATCAGCGACGCCGCCCTTGACGTGGCCCGCGGCAACGCCAAGGCCCCGGGCGTGCGCATCGACTTCCGCCACGAAGATGCACTCCGCCCCGAGTCCGCCCCGAGCGACGCATGGGACATCATCGTGAGCAATCCGCCCTACATCGCCGACAGCGAGAGCGACGCTATGGAGCCGCACGTGCTGCTCCACGAGCCACACACGGCGCTCTTCGTGCCCGACGATGACCCTCTGCGCTTTTATCGCCCCATTTCCAGCTACGCCGCAGCGGCGCTGCGTCACGGCGGGCAGCTGTATTTTGAAATCAACCCGCGTTACGCCGACGCCACCGCACAGTGCATGCGCGACGCCGGCCTCGCCGACGTACGGCTGGACCGCGACTTCTGCGGCCGCGTGCGCTATGCCTCGGCTGTCCGCCCGTCCCGTCCATGAAGCAGCGCATACCACCCACTCCCGACAAAGCGTACGAACGCCTGGCCGACGCCTGCGCCCGCGCCGAGTACTGCACCCACGAGCTGCGCGAGAAGATGCGCCGCATGGGCCTCGCGGCAGCCGACGCCGAGGCTGTGCTGCGCCGCCTGCGCGAGGGACGCTACGTGGACGACGCGCGCTTTGCCCGTGCGTTCGTCCGCCAGAAGGCGGAGTATGCCCGCTGGGGACGCCGCAAGATAGCTTATGCGCTCGCACTCAAGCGTATTGATCGAGCCACTATAGCCGACGCGCTTGCCGACATCGACGACGAGAAGTATGCCTCCACACTGCACACACTGCTCGCCGCGAAGGCCCGCGCCAACGGCCCCGACGCACTCACTACCTACGACGGACGCACCCGCCTATTCCGCTTCGCCGCCTCCCGAGGTTTCGAGAGCGACGCCATCGCCGCGGCTATCCGCAAGCTGATGGTTTAAAGTTTAGAGTTTAGAGTTTAGAGGTAAGAGGGGCGGCGCGTGCGCAGTGCAGGCGCCTGGCGCGCCCGCGGGGGTGCCGGTACCGGTACTGGAGTCTGAAGATATATTTGCTTGCCTGTTCCATCATGCTGCAAAGTTACAACACAAAATACCCCTTTGAATGTAGTTTTTGTCACATTGGCAATTTTTTTTAGTTTAGAGTTGAGAGGGGATAGGTAAGAGGGCGTCAGACGAGTCAGACTGGTCTGACCTGTCCGACTTGTCGGACGAGTCAGGAGCCCGCGAGGCGAGTTTGCGCAGATAACGGAAAATTGTGCGGTTTTTGCCTGAATTGGCGACTGAATGCTAATTTTGCAGACGTTTTGAGTCAACTTTATAAGTGTGACGCGTGTTTCAGTAGGTAAAATTCATTCCGTATGCTTGAAAGATTTCTGAAGAAAGCGAGCTTTGAGTCGTATGACGATTTCATGGCCAATTTTCAACTGATAGTTCCCGAACGATTCAATTTCGGCTACGACGTGGTGGACGCTTGGGCAGCCGAGGAACCCGACCGCAGGGCGCTGACGTGGACGGACGCCCACGGCGCGGAGCGTGATTTCAGTTTCGCAGACATGAAGGAGGCGAGCGACCGCACGGCGTCGATGTTGGCGTCGACGGGCATAGGCCGCGGCGACCGCGTGATGCTGATGCTGAAACGCCGCTGGCAGTTCTGGCCGACGATGATAGCGCTGCACAAGCTGGGCGCCACGGCCATCCCGGCCACGCATCTGCTGACGGCGGAGGACATCGTGTACCGCTGCCACAAGGCTCATATCAAGGCCATCGTGGCCGCGGGCGAACCGCAGATTATAGAACACATCAGCGAGGCCGTCGCGCAATGTCCGGAGGTCAAAGTGCTGATTTCCACCGGGCCATGCGTGCCCGAGGGCTGGCACGACTTTGACGAGTGCGTAGCCGCGGCGGCGCCTTTCGAGCGTCCGGCCGTAGCCAACGAAAACAGCGATGTATCGCTGATATATTTCACCTCCGGCACTACAGGCGAGCCCAAGATGGTGGCCCACGACTTCACGTATCCGCTGGGACACATCATCACCGCCGCATTCTGGCACAATCTACGTCCGGGCCTGCGCCACCTGACGCTGGCCGACACCGGCTGGGGCAAAGCCGTGTGGGGCAAGCTCTACGGCCAGTGGATATGCGGCGCCGACGTGTTCGTCTACGACTACGACAAGTTCGTGCCCGCCGACATCCTGCGCGTGCTCAGCGACTACCACATCGACTCGTTCTGCGCGCCGCCGACGGTGTTCCGTTTTCTGATTCATGAGGACATGTCGGGCTACGACCTCTCGGCGCTGCGCTACTGCACCATCGCCGGCGAGGCGCTGAACCCCTCGGTGTACGAGGACTGGCTGCGCCTGACGGGTATACGGCTGATGGAAGGCTTCGGACAGACGGAGACGACGCTGACCGTAGCCACCTATCCCTGGGTGGAGCCACGTCCCGGCTCAATGGGCAAGAAAGGTCCGCAATACGACATCGACCTGGTGGACGCCGACGGCCGCAGCGTGGCCGACGGCGAGGAAGGCGAGCTGGTGATACACCTCGACGGCGGTCGCCCGGTCGGCCTCTTCCGCGAATATCTCGACGACCCGGAACTGAACGCCAAGGCCATATGCGGCGGCCTGTACCACACGGGCGACGTGGCCGTGCGCGACGCCGACGGCTACTTCTGGTTCGTGGGCCGCACCGACGACGTCATCAAGTCGTCGGGCTACCGCATCGGTCCCTTCGAGGTGGAGAACGCGCTGATGTCGCATCCGGCTGTGGTGGAATGCGCCGTCACGGGCGTGCCCGACGAGATACGCGGACAGCTCGTGAAGGCCTCCATAGTGCTCGCTCAGGAATACTGCGACCGCGACCCCGAGGAGCTGAAAAAGGAAATACAGGACCACGTGAAACACACCACGGCACCCTACAAGTACCCACGCGTGGTGGAGTTCGTGGAGTCGCTGCCCAAGACCATCAGCGGCAAAATACGCCGTGTGGCCCTGCGACAGCCCTACAAGAGCCGCAACAATCCTGAGGCATGATGCGCCGCCATCAGGCTGCCGGTGCGGGCATGTTGCGGAACACGTGCCGCTGCACGACGAGGGCCGCGGCCGACACCGCCACGCCGGTGGCCGCCCAGCTTATGGGATAGATGAGCAGCAGCGTGTGGAAACTGTTGTCGATGGCTGTGAAGCAATAAACCCATCCCAGACGCAGCACACACGTACCGAAGATGGTAAGCAGCATGGGCGTGACCGAATAGCCGAGGCCTCGCATATAGCTGCCCGGCACCTCGTAGCTGCACGCCAGCGCCTGAAACAGAAGCACCGTGTGGAAACGCTGCGAGGCGAAAGCGGCCACGGCGGGGTCGGAAGTAAACACGCTGATGCATGCAGCTTCCTGCCACACTATCAGCACATTGGCGAGCAGGCACAGCACAAAGCTGTAGAGCATGCAGATGCGCACTACGCGGCGGCAGCGGTCGGCCTTGCCGGCGCCGAAGTTCTGTCCGGTGAACGCGATGGTGGCGGCGCAGAAAGAGGTGACAATATAGTAGCAGTAAGCCTCGAAGGTGAGCGCCGCGGCCGAGCCGGCAATGGCATCGCTGCCGAACTTGTTGATGGCCGACTGGATGAAAATATTGGACATCGAGAACACCATGCCCTGGAGGCCGGCCGGCAGACCTATCTGAAGCATCTTGCGCAGGTCGGGGCCCGAGAGCGACCAGCGGCGCAGCGACACCGTCACGGGCTCGGGCTGACGCACAAGGAACCACAGCATCATGGCCGCGTTCACGGCATTTGCGATGACAGTGCCCCATGCCACGCCGGCCACACCCATGTCGAACACGGCCACGAACAGCCAGTCGAGTACGATGTTGCACGCCGTGGCGGCAAGTAGACAGTAGAACGGGCGCTGTGTGTCGCCCACGCTGCGCATTATGGCCGAGCCGAAGTTGTAGATCATCATGAACGGCATGCCCAGGAAGTAGATGCGCAGGTAGCGCGCAGCCAGCTCGAGTACTTCGGGCGGCGCGCTCATGGCCTCAAGCATAGGGCGCGCCAGGCTGACACCTGCTGCGAGCAGAAGCATGCCGCTTATCAGCGCCACCGACATCACAGTGGCCGTGCTGCGGTGCACGGCCGCGATGTTGCCGCGGCCTATATAGTTGGCTATGACAACATTGGCACCGACAGCGATACCAAGAAAGAGATTCACGAGTATGCTGATGATAGGACCATTGCTGCCCACGGCGGCAATGGCGTGGCTCGTGGAGTAATGGCCTATAATGGCAACGTCGACGGCATTGAACGACTGCTGGAGTATGCCGCTGGCTATCAACGGCAGGGCAAATATCAGGATTTTGCCGGCCAGCGGGCCATTCAGCATATCAACCTTTCCGGTTCCTCTCATTTTTTTAGTTTAGTTTATAGTTGAGAGTGTATAGGTAAGAGGGATTGCGGGCGCTGCCCGCAATTAACTCCTCACTCCTAACTCCTAACTCCTAACTCCTCACTAACTCCGCTTGTGCTTGGCGTAGCTTGAGGCGAGACGCGTGTGGTAGCTGCGCGACGCGTAGCTCGGACCGTTGTATCCTCTGGCAAATGTACGCCAGTCTTTTTTCTGGAGGGCAGGCAGGAGGCCTGCGTTGCGTATGAATGTGGCGAACAGTTCGAGCTGGTCGCGCTCGGAACGGCTCATCAGGCGCACGAAATCGGAGTGGCTGCGCGCGCCGCAGCGTTTCCAGTTGAAGCCGCCGATCTGGAACATGCCCCAGAAGGTGCCCTCGATTGCCGAGATACTGTCGAGAGCCATGGCGGCATCGAGCCGGGCCTGCTGGCCGGCCTGCTGCGAGCCGTAGCGGGCCGTGTTCGGACGGCTGAAAATCACGGGGTGAGTTCTGGCGGCCTTGCGTAAGTCGACACCGCGCTTTGCCGCGCGCGAACGATACACGCCCAGGTCGAAGTTTATCAGCGGCTTGCCCTCGGTCCAGAATCCCTGATGGGTGCGTCCGGCCTCGATGTCCACCACAGCCTTGATGGCGGCGACCTCGACCCCCAGCTCGGCGGCAACCTCCCGGAAGTCCTTCTCGGTCAGGCTGCCGGAGCGCAATTCCTCGTCGGCGGGCAGAAAGCTCACCGGAACGGTGTCGCCGTCGACCACCACATAGTTGTGCGGGTCGGGCTCAAGTATCTTGGGAGTGTGCGGCGCAGCCGCGCGAGCCATACCGCAGCCCTGCAAAAGCAAGGCCGCGGCACAGATCACGGCTGCACGCATACCCGACATGCAGCTGCCGTTCAGAGTTCGGCCACCTTCTCGATGGTGCGCGTGAGCTGACCCCAGAAGCGCTCTACGGCGGGGATGTGCATGCGCTCCGACGGAGAATGCACACCCTGGAGGGTGGGACCGAACGACACCATGTCGAGGTGAGGATACTTTTCAAGGAAGAGACCGCACTCGAGGCCGGCATGGATGGCCTTGATGGCGGGACGCACGCCGTAGAGCTCTTCGTAGGCGTCGCTTGCGATGTGCATGATGCGGGAGTCCATGTTGGGCGCCCAGCCGGGATAGCCGTCGCCGTGGGTCACGGTGGCGCCTGCCATTGAGAACAGAGCCTCCACGCGGCGGGCGATGTCCCACTTGCGGGATTCCACGCTGGAGCGCTGCGAGGTGGTGACGAGAATTGTCGAGTCGGGCTTCATCTTCACGGAAGCGAGGTTGGTGGACGTCTCCACGAGGCCTTCGAGGTCGCGGCTCATGCTTATCACGCCGTGAGGTGCCGAGTAGAGAGCCTCCACGAGGTGGCGGCTGGTCTCGCCATCGACGCAGAAGTCGGGACGCTCGGCCGTGCTGAGGTCAAGCTTCAGCGTCGGCTCGATGCCGGCATACTCGCCGGCTACATCGGCTGCGAACTCGTTGAAGGCTACGCGCACTTCCTCCTTATTGCCGGCATGTACGCCCACGATGGCGTGCGCGGCGCGCGGTATGGCGTTGCGCAGGTTGCCTCCGTCTATCTCGGCCAGAGCCACCTCATGGCCGGCGGCGATGAGGCTATAGAGGAAACGGGCCAGGAGCTGGTTGGCGTTGGCGCGTCCCAGATGGATGTCGCCTCCGCTGTGTCCGCCGAGGCCGTTGCTGATGTCGACCTTGAAGTAGTGGAAATCGGTGGGAGCCATCATGCGCTCGTAGTGGAAAGTGCAGGTGGTGTCCACGCCGCCGGCGCAGCCGACGAATATCTCCGCATCGTCCTCGCTGTCGAGGTTGAGCAGCATCGAGCCTGTGATCATGCCCTCGCCGAGGTTGTAGGCGCCGGTGAGGCCCGTTTCTTCGTCGACGGTGAAGAGGGCCTCCAGCGGACCGTGCACGAGGTCCTTGTCGGTCAGGGCGGCCAGCGCTGCGGCCATGCCTATGCCGTTGTCGGCGCCGAGCGTAGTGCCCTCGGCACGCAGCCACTCGCCGTCCACAACGGTCGTGATGGGCGTATTGTCGAAGTCAAAGTTCTTGTCGTTGCTCTCGCACACCATGTCCATATGGGCCTGCATAACCAGTACGGGCGCATTCTCGTGGCCCGGAGTGGCGGGTACGCTCATGGCTACATTGCCGATGGGGTCGGTTTTTACAGCCAGGCCGTGGGCGGCGGCGAAATCAAGAAGATACTTGCGTATTTTCTCCTCCTTCTTGGAAGGACGGGGCACGTGGTTGATTTCGTCGAAGATGGCGAAGACGGCCGCCGGTTTCAGATCTTTGATTGTCATATCTTGTGACTTTTTACGGGTTGTTGATTTGATAAAAACGCTTAACGCGGATGATGGTATTCACAAAAAATGTTAACCGAGCCGCGAATCAGCCCTCTAAATTACAAAAATAATTTCAGATATGGCAATTATTTCACATTCCTTTCCTATATTTGCAGTTCAAAAGCACAAATTTGCCAATGAAAGTGATTCTTTTGAGCGTAATCATTCTGGCCGTGTGCGTGGTGCTGCTGGGCGTCAAAGTACTCTTTGTGCGCGGCGCGCAGTTCCCGTCGGGCCATGTGCATGCCTCCCCTGCCCTGCGCAGCCGCGGCATAGGATGCGCTTCCGGAGCCTCTCATCACAACGACAACATACAAAAAACAAAACCATAAAACCACAACCAATAAGCTAAATGAAAAAATTAGCTATCGCAGTAGCCACAGTGCTCGCCATAGGCGCCACAGCCTGCTCCAAAGCCGAAGAAAAAGCCGCCGACGCGGCCGCTGTCGCAGCAACTCCCGCCGAAAAAGCCGCTGCCACTGCATGCAACATCCGCTATCTTAACCTTGACACCGTATTCGCCAACTATACGCTGGCACAGGAAATCAGCAAGGAAGGACAGAAGCTCATGCTCGACTATCAGAACCTCGAGCGACAGAAGCAGAACGACCTGCAGCGCCTCGGCTCCAGCATCGAGCAGAAGCGCAACAGCAACGGCTATCTGAGCCAGGAGTCCTTCGACGCCGACGTCAACAACTTCAACAAGAAGCAGCAGGAGGCCGCCAACGTGCTGGGCGCCCGCCAGAACAGCATCAGCGCCAAGATGGCCGAAAGGCAGAAAGTGCTTCAGGACAGCGTGGATAACTTCCTGCGCGCCTACAACGCCACGCGCCACTACGACGCCATCCTTCTGCGCGAAAGCGGCGTCTACTTCAATCCCGCACTCGACATCACCCAGGAGGTGATCGCAGGCCTCAACGCCCGCTACAAGGCTCCCGCCGAAGCCGCAAAAGAGGAATAAAATTCCATCACGGTCATAACGAAACGGCTCTGCCGCTGTGCATCGCACAAGTGGCAGAGCCGTAGCTATTTCAGAAAGGGAATCAGCAGGTGTGCTTGTCCAGGTTGGGGTTCAGCTTGCCCCACTCGGCGATGGGAGGCATAACGCCCATGGCGATGACCTCGTCGCGCAGTGCGCAGAGGTGCTGATAGCTCTTGTCGAGCTCGGCCATCTCCTCGGGAGTGCCCTGGATGGGCTTGCAGCTTACGCCGTCCTTGGTGATGGACGTCTCGGTAGCCATCATGATGTGGCTGTAGCGGTCGTTGTTGACATAGGTGCCGGCCGGCCAGCGGAAAGGCTTGCCGCCCATAGCGGCAGCGATCATCTCCACAGAGAGGTAGGCCGGGCTCTGGAACGAGCTGCGGCCACGCAGGTCGATGATGTTCTTGCCGCCCTGCACCACGCGGGTGCGCAGCTGCTGCCACGTCTCGTCGGGGAACTTCTCGGTGCCGATGATGTCGTTCAGGGCTACGCCGTTCACCTTGCAGGTGGAGGCAAACACTGCCATCTGCTCGCCGTGGCCGCCGTAGGTGCGGGCGCCGGTGATACTGTCCATGGGGATGCCGAACTGCTTGGAGAGCTCGCTGCGCAGGCGCGTGCTGTCGAGGGCGGCGAGAGTGGTGAGGCGGCTCGGCTCGATGCCGGAGTATAGCAGCGCGATGAGGCCCGTGATGTCGGCGGGGTTGAAGATCACGACGATGTGCTTAACGTCGGGGCAGTACTTGCGCACGTTCTTGCCGAACTCCTCGGCGATGCCGGCGTTGCCCTTGAGCAGGTCTTCGCGGGTCATGCCGGCCTTACGGGCAGCGCCTCCGGAGTTGATGATGTACTTGGCTCCGGTAAGCGCCTCGGCGATGTCGGAGGTGAAGGTAATCTCGGCACCCTCGAAGCCGCAGTGGCGCAGTTCCTCGGCCACGCCCTCAAGTCCCGGGGCATAGGGGTCGTAGAGACAGATGTTGGGAGTGAGGCCCATCATGATTGCAGTCTGGGCCATGTTACTGCCGATCATGCCGGCTGCGCCGACGATGACCAGTTTGTCATGTGTAAGATATTCCATAATATAAATATAGATGGTTTTATGAGAGTCTAACGTTTAATCAGAGGCTTTGGCGCCTGCGCTATCATTATTTAACAGTTCGGGATCCGCGGCGGCATCGCGACGGCGCTGGCGCCGGAAGATGTCGCGCAGCGAGTTGAGCTTGTGCTTGTAGACGAAGCCCACGCCCGTGCGGGTGATTTCGCCCTCCAGTATGCTCTCGTAGCCGGTGTGGCGGAAGAGCTTGAAGTACATCGTCTGCGCACGGTTCAGGAAGTACTCGAAGCTGATGTCGTTGATGAGATTCTGCGAGAAGTTCTCGTCGGCGTTGGCATCGGTCGAATAGTTGCCGCCCACAACGATTTTGAAACGGTCGTTGAACAGCGACTTCGACACCTGGTAGCTGTAGCTGGTCGTGGCCGAGGTGTTGCCGTCGACGGTGCGGTTGTACTGGTCGATGCCGAAGGAGATATCCACGCCCTTGATATTGTTTGCCGCCCAGGAATTGATTTTCGATTCCAGGAAAGAGAAGAGGAAGTTGCCGCCGATATTGGAGTTGCCCCTGGTGCCCGGGCCGGTATAGACGTTGTAGAGCAGCATGTTCATGGCCTGATTGGCCCGCTGCTCGGGGCTCATGGCCTGCAGCTCGTTGGAGACGGTGATGTCGTCGTCGGTGGAGAGGTCGAACGCCACCTTCATCTGGTCGAGCGTTCCCGTCACGGCGAGACCCACGTTGAAGTTGACGAGGCGCGAGTTCTGGCCGGTCTGGGTCACGTTGGCCTTTATCACGTCCACGGCATGCACGTTGAGCGTGGGATTCATCATGTTGCCGTTGAAGGCCACATAGCTTCCCTGCCGGAAGGCGAAATTCTTCTCGCTCATGAAGGGCGGCGTGTAGCGCACATATCCGTCCTCGAGGTCGAGACGGCCGGTGAGGCGCCCGTCGTCGCTCATGGGTGTGAGCGAATACGACAGCTCGCCTACGGGTTGCACCTGCGCGCGGTTTTTGCCGTCGGTCGAGAGGTCCACGCCCACCACGGCGTTGGTCTGGAACGTCACGGAGGCGTCGAGCAGCAGGGCCATGCCGATGCGCACCACGGAGTCGGCCGAGGCCACGGCGGTGGAATCCATGAAGTTGACAAAGCGCACCATCTCGTCGGTATTGCGGGCCTGGAGCGCAGCCACGGCGTCGGGCATGACGTAGGTGACGTTGGTGCCGGAGAGCAGCGCCAGGTCGGCGTTGACACGCATGAAACTGAAGTTGCCGCGCGCCGTGGCGTCGAGCGACACGAACGCCTTGCCGTAGATGTCGGCGCCCCTGGCCGCGCGCCGCGAATTCACCACCTGCATGTCGGTGGCCTTGAGCGCGAGGTCTATCTGCGGCGAGAACATATCGGAGATGTCGACCGTGCCGTTGAGCATCAGCGGGTTGTTGTTGGCTCCATAGACAGCGAAATTGCGGAGTGTGGCGTGACTGTCGACCACGGGCACGGTGTCGGCGGTGATGCGGTAGTCGGTGGCCGTCATTGCGAGGAAAACGGAAGCCGAGTCGAGCGCAAGCCAGCCGTTGAAGGTGGGCTTGTCGGTGGTACCCTGCACGTCGAGCGAGCCGTTCAGGGTGCCGTTCATGCGTCCGGTGGATGCGCCTAAGAAGGGATTGGCGACTGCGAGAGGCAGACTTATAACGCGCAGGTCGAGGTTCATGGGCGACGTCAGGGTGCTGTCGTTGAGAGCGCCGCGCAGGGTGATGGCCCGTCGGCCGTCCACGGCTATGTCGGCGGTGGCCGTGAGTACTCCTCCCGGCGCCGTGCTCACATCGGCGTCGGCATGTATGTCGGCCACGCGCTGGCCGTCGTAGAAGAATTTGCTCAGGTCCACGGTGCCGCGTCCGTTAAGCTGCCGGGCGTCGTTGTAGTTCAGGCGAATCTCGGCGCTGACATCGCCCTTCACCGGCGGGGCGAACGGGTTTAGCGCTATCCAGTCCTGCACGTGTATGTCGCCCACGCGCACCACGAGGTCTTCCTGACCCGTATGCCCGGCGTCGTGCTCCGTGAAGATGGCGAGGCTGCTGTCGTCGCCCTGCATGTGTACGTCGGCGTCGACATGGCCGTCGGCGAGGCTGTAGCTCACGAAGTTGCCGGCGTTCACCGTCCACGGGCGGTAGCCGATGGTCGGGTCGAGAGGCATTACGGATGCGCGGATGACACTGTCCGAGAGCTGCGCCTGCAGTCCTATGTCGTAGCCGGTCTTGCCCTGGATGTTCTGCTGATGCACGCGCACGCCGGCGATATTGTCCGTGGCGAGGCCGCTGAGCTGCACACGGGCGAACTGGTCGAGAGTGCCGGGACGGTTCGCCACCCCGGCGTTGAAGATGAGATTGGAGCCGAACTGCGCCACATCCACGTTCAGCGTGTCGATGCGCAACGACTGCGTGCTGACGCCCAGCACGGCGCCGTTCATCGTCAGGTAGCGCGTGTTGGCGAGGTCGAGCGCCACGCTGTCCACACGCATCTTGGATGCGGCGAGGATGTCGTTGACAAAGTTGTCGCTGCCGCCGCGGGCACGCAGGCTCATCTGCGGCACGGCTCGCTGGATGCGCTCGGCGTCGAGCCGCCGCGAGGCAATGATGGAGGCCACGGCGGCCGATATGCTGTCGGTGCGGGCCAGCAGCGTGTCCAGCGGGCAGCGTATGTCGAGGTCGGCCAGGAAGTCACGGTTGGCGAGACTGGCGCGCACGGTGGTGTCGGCGGCGAAGGTCACGTCCACGTCAGAGATATCGAACTCCGAGGTCTCGTCGCGCATCTGCATGCGGTCGATGCCGAGACGGCCGCCGAACCATCCCGTCTGCATCGTGTAGTCTACGGCTCCGCTGAAGCGCCCGGAGAGGGTGGTTTCGGCCTCGCCCATGCCGAGGCCCTTGAGGTCGATGCGGTGCGCGTCGGCGTAGAGTTCCCAGCTCAGCGTATCGCCGGCAAGATTGCCGCGGGCGCTCACGTCGGCCAGTGCCGAGGGGTCGGCGGAGGTGATGCTGACGTCGGCCTTTCCGTCGGCCACTACGGCGGTTGCTGCTATGCCCGTATAGCGGTGGCCGCCATACTCGGCGCTCTCCACGTCGGCACGGCATGTGAGGGCCGTCGAGGGCGAGAAGAAGTCGAATCCGTGACCCGACGCCTCCACGCGGCCCGTCACAGAGCCAACGCCGAGCAGCGGCATGAAGGCGTTGACGGGGAAGGCGTCGGCGTCCACCTCGGCCCGGTAAGCGTCGCCGCGCATGGCGTACGAGCCGTCCAGAGCCAGGCTTCCGCCGCCGGTGCGCGCCGTCAGGCGCGCAGCCATGTCGCTGCCGTCGCGCATGCGCACATTGCCAGCGAGGGTCATGGCCGGGATGCGCACGCTCTTCATGTCGGCGGGCGAGAGGAATGCGCGGGCTATGGGGGCGGCGTCGGCTATACGGCCGTCGAGACTGAGGTCGGCGCCCATGCGGTCGGGCTGCATCACGTTGTCGAGGCGCCCAGTGGCATCGAGCCACACACAGCCGTTGACGCCCGTGTGGAATCGGTTCAGCGCCAGCGAGCCCATGGTGCCCCCGGCGTCGATGTCGAGGGTGGCGCCGCTGTCGGGCAGACCGGCGAGCCACGGCGCGAATGCGGGGAACATCAGCCGCATGTCGGGAGTGCCGACATGTCCTTTGGCGTTGACCGCCACGGGCAGCGACGGGTCGGTGGCGATGTCGCCCATGCCCATCATATAATCAAACTCGAGGACGGTCCAGGGTGTGGACAAAGCGAAAGAGTCGAGACGCAGCGCCGCAGAGTCGACGCGCAGCGTGCCCGCGGCATCGAGCCGCACTCCGCAGCGTTCGCGGCCACCGATGCGCATGGGCACGCACACCTCCGGACCGCGGTTGAAAAAATCATGCACCGCCAGCTGCAGGGAATCGACGGAGATATAGCCGAAGTCCAGACCCGGCTGCGGCTGCACGCCGCGGGTGGTATACAGTCCCGCCGAACGGTCGAACGCGATGTCGCGTATGCTGACGGTCCAGGGCGCCGACGCGGAAGGCGAGTCGGGCACCACGGGCGTGGCGGCCACCGTGGCCGAGTCCGGCGCGATGTAGGAGGCACTCAGGCCGCTGCCCTGCATCGAGCGCAGGGTGATGCTCTGCCGCGCCATGTCTATTCGGCCGTCGCGCAGAGTGCCGGAGTGTATGTGCGCGCCGAGCGAGTCGATGGTGGGCAGCATGCGCATACGGAAACTGAAGTCGTCGAGTCGCGCCCGGCACAAGGCTATCGTCATGGCCGATGTGTCGGCCGGCGATGCCTCAGGCGCGGGGGCCGTCGTGTCGGGATTCATCAGCAGCTCGACCGACGCGCCGAGCAGGTCGGCGTCCTCGACATTGATATCCATTGAGGACAGGCGCACGCTCGCGGGCCTGAGGCGAGCGCCGGCGGCCCGCAGCGTCATGCACATGGCCGAGTCCGGCGCGCCCTGGCGGTAGTAGGCGCCCAACAGCATCGCGTCGTCGAGGCGCACCTCTCCGCGCAGCAGCGGCAGCAGCTCCACGTCGGCGGCCACACTGTCGGCGGCCATCAGGCTGTCGCCGCGCTGTATCAGAGCCACGCCGCCGGCACGCAACCGCAGCGGCGGACGCAGGCTGAGGCTGCGCACACGCAGCTCCATGTCGGAGCCGGAGCTGAAACGGCGCACCACGGCCTCACGCAGCGTGTCCTGAACCCAGGGCGAATACAGCGCCACAAGTACGCCCGCTGCCAGAAGAAAGACTCCGAGCAGCGCGAACAGCAGTGTTTTGAATATTTTTCGGACGATGTGCATGATGTGATGCGGATACAATACTTAAACCGCCACGCGCGGCCTATTGTTTGCTCCGGTCTGTGATTTTTGGTGCGCCGGCATCGTCGCAGAGATTGGCACAGGCGTTCTCGAGCAGGTCGAGCACCAACTCGAAGCCCTCGGCGCCTTCGTAGTAAGGGTCAGGCACGTAGTCATAACGCGTAGCGATGTCAATCCACAGCGCCATCGGGGCTATCTTCGCCTCGGACTCAGGCGTAGGTGCCAGGCGGTGCAGGTCGCGCTGGTTGGCCGCATCCATCGGGATGATGACGTCGAAGTCATCGAAGTCGCTCTCGCGCACCTGCCTGGCGCGGTGTGTCAGCTCGTAGCCGCGGCGCAGGGCGTGCACGCGCATGCGCCTGTCGGGCAGATCACCCGTGTGATAATCACCTGTTCCGGCCGAGTCTATCAGCCAGGCGGCCGATTCGCCCCGGGCGTCGACCACGGCCTGCATCACGCCCTGGGCCGCAGGCGACCGGCATATGTTGCCGAGACATACAAACAGGACCCTGCGCAGCGGTGCATCCTGCAAGGCGCGCGCCACCCTGCGGCGCATATACTGATTGTCGTTCATCATATGCACTAAATTTTTCGTAAAGATAGCATTTTTTTGCAATTCGGCAAAATGCACATGCGCAACCCTCTTACCTATCAGCTATCAACTTTAAACTAAATATAATAATGTATAAAACCAGCACCCTGCCAGTTGGTAATTTTTGCCAGTTCGCCCGAATTTTAGTATATTTGCAGCGCGAAACAACCCGCATGACAAAAGAAAGAAAATCAACTTTTCGTAAACATATATCCAACATCACCTAACGTTATGAGTCAAGAAAAGAAATTTCTGACCTGCGATGGTAACCAGGCTGCCGCCCACGTGAGCTACATGTTCTCGGAAGTGGCCGCCATCTACCCCATCACCCCCTCGTCGACAATGGCTGAATATGTCGACGACTGGGCCGCCGCAGGCCGTAAGAACATGTTCGGCGAGACAGTCCTCGTGCAGGAGATGCAGAGCGAGGGCGGCGCAGCCGGTGCAGTGCACGGTTCACTGCAGGCCGGAGCGCTGACCACTACCTACACCGCCTCGCAGGGCCTCCTGCTGATGATTCCCAATATGTACAAGATCGCCGGCGAGTTGCTGCCCTGCGTTTTCCATGTATCGGCACGCACCCTGGCATCCCACGCTCTGAGCATCTTCGGCGACCATCAGGACGTGATGGCCTGCCGCCAGACAGGCTTCGCAATGCTCGCCGAGGGTTCCGTACAGGAAGTGATGGACCTCGCCGGCGTGGCACACCTCGCCACCATCAAGAGCAGCGTTCCCTTCCTCAACTTCTTCGACGGCTTCCGTACCAGCCACGAGATTCAGAAGATTGAGGAAATCGACGGCGACGCCCTCACCGCACTCGCCGACCGCGACGCCATCGCGGCCTTCCGCAAGCGCGCCCTGACGCCCCAGGCTCCCGTAGCCCGCGGCATGGCCGAGAACGGCGACGTCTTCTTCCAGCACCGCGAGGCATGCAACGAGCACTACAACGCCGTGCCCGAAATCGTCGAGAACTACATGGCCGAAATCGGCAAGATCACCGGCCGCGAGTACCACCTCTTCAACTACTACGGCGACCCCGAGGCCGACCGTGTCATCATCGCCATGGGCTCCGTGACACAGTGCGCCGAGGAAGCCATCGACTATCTCCGCGCCAAGGGTGAGAAAGTAGGCCTCGTGGCCGTTCACCTCTACCGTCCCTTCTCGGCCAAGCACCTCCTCGCAGCCGTGCCCGCCACCGCCAGGAAGATCGCCGTGCTCGACCGCACCAAGGAACCCGGCGCCAACGGCGAGCCCCTCTATCTCGACGTCAAGGAGGCATTCTACGGTCAGGAAGGCGCTCCCGTCATCGTGGGCGGCCGCTACGGTCTCGCTTCCAAGGACACCACTCCCGCACAGATCGTGGCCGTGTACGAGAACCTCGCCCTCCCCGAGCCCAAGAACCACTTCACGCTCGGCATCATCGACGACGTCACCTTCACATCGCTGCCCGTAGGCGAGGAACTCAACCTCGACGACAGCGGCATGTTTGAAGGCAAGTTCTACGGCCTCGGTGCCGACGGCACCGTCGGAGCCAACAAGAACTCCGTCAAGATCATCGGCGACAACACCGACAAGTACTGCCAGGCCTACTTCGCCTACGACTCCAAGAAAAGCGGCGGCTTCACCTGCTCGCACCTCCGCTTCGGCGACACCCCCATCCGTTCCACCTATCTGGTGAACACCCCCAACTTCGTCGCCTGCCACGTACAGGCCTACCTGCACCTCTACGATGTGCTCCACGGCCTCCGCGACGGCGGCACCTTCCTGCTCAACACCATCTGGGAAGGCGACGAGCTCGTGAAGAACCTCCCGAACAACGTGAAGCGCTACTTCGCCGAGCACAACATCACCGTCTACTACATCAATGCCACCAAGATAGCTCAGGAGATAGGCCTCGGCAACCGCACCAACACCATCCTCCAGAGCGCATTCTTCCGCATCACCGAGGTCATCCCCGTCGACCTCGCAGTGGAGCAGATGAAGAAGTTCATCGTCAAGAGCTACGCCAAGAAGGGCGAGAACATCGTCAAGATGAACTACGACGCCGTGGACCGCGGCGGCGAGTACAAGCGTCTCGACGTCGACCCCGCATGGGCACAGCTTCCCGAAGACAAGCCCGCCGCCACCGACGAGCCTGAATTCATCAGCCGCATCGTGCGCCCCATCAACGCACAGAAGGGCGACAACCTCACCGTCAAGGACTTCGCCGACATACCCGACGGCACCTGGCAGCAGGGCACCGCAGCCTACGAGAAGCGCGGCGTCGCAGCCTTCGTGCCCGAATGGCTCGAGGAGAACTGCATACAGTGCAACAAGTGCGCATTCGTCTGCCCCCACGCCGCCATCCGTCCCTTCCTCCTCGACGAGAAGGAAATGGCCGGCGCCCCCTTCGCCGAAGACAAGACACAGGCAGCCATGGGTCCCGCACTCAAGGGCCTCCGCTTCATCCAGGCCGTCGACGTGCTCGACTGCCTCGGCTGCGGCAACTGCGTGGACGTTTGCCCGGGCAAGAAGGGCGAGAAAGCCCTCGTCATGAAGCCTCTGGAGTCGCAGCTCGACATCCAGAAAGACTGGGACTACTGCGTGGGCCACGTAGCCAGCAAGCAGAACCTCGTCGACATCAAGCTCATGGCAAAGAACAGCCAGTTCGCACAGCCCCTGTTCGAGTTCTCCGGCGCATGCTCCGGCTGCGGCGAGACGCCCTACGTCAAGCTCATCTCGCAGCTCTACGGCGACCATGAGATGGTAGCCAACGCCACCGGCTGCTCCTCCATCTACTCCGGCTCCGTGCCCTCCACTCCCTACACCGTCAACGCCGCCGGCCACGGTCCCGCATGGGCCAACTCCCTCTTCGAGGACTTCGCCGAGTTCGGTCTGGGCATGAAGATAGGCACCGAGAAGATACGCGCCCGCGTGGCCGAAATCCTCACCGCCATGCAGAGCTGCGACTGCTGCTCCGACGAGATCAAGACCCTCGCCGCACAGTGGCTCGCCGACCGCGACAACGCCGCCGTCACCCGCGAGGTGGCCGACCGCCTCGTGCCCGCCTGCGAAGCCTGCGGCTGCGACCTCTGCAAGAGCCTCCTCGAGCTCAAGGGCTACCTGGTGGCACGCTCGCAGTGGATCATAGCCGGCGACGGCGCCGCCTACGACATAGGCTTCGGCGGCCTCGACCATGTGCTCGCCTCCGGCAAGAACATCAACGTGCTCGTGCTCGACACCGAGGTGTACTCCAACACCGGCGGCCAGGCCTCCAAGTCCACGCCCCTCGGCGCCATCGCCAAGTTTGCCGCTGCCGGCAAGCGCGTACGCAAGAAGGACCTCGGCCTCATAGCCTCCACCTACGGCTACGTCTACGTGGCTCAGGTGGCAATGGGCGCCGACCAGGGTCAGACTCTCAAGGCCATCCGCGAGGCTGAAGCCTACGACGGCCCGTCGCTCATCATCGCCTACTCGCCCTGTATCGCCCACGGCCTCAAAGCCGGCATGGGTCACAGCCAGAAGGAAGAGGAGCGCGCCGTGGCATGCGGCTACTGGCACCTCTGGCGCTACAACCCCGTGCTTGAGAGCGAAGGCAAGAACCCCTTCACACTCGACAGCAAGGAACCCGACTGGAGCCTCTTCGAGGACTTCCTCAAGGGCGAGGTCCGCTACGCCAGCGTACAGAAGCAGTATCCTGCCGAGGCTGCCGAGCTCTTCGCTGCCGCCAAGGACAACGCCCAGTGGCGCTACAACAACTACTGCCGCCTTGCCCGCGAGCAGTGGGGTGTAGCTCCGGAAAAGAAGTAAACACTGACACACACCGACAGAAAACGGCGTTTCCCATCCCGGGAGCCGCCGTTTTTTTGATAACAGCAACGAAAGAGTTTATAAAGAGTTTATAGTTTATAGTGTATAGGTAAGAGGGGCCGCGCGGCCGCAGCGTAAAACGATGCTATTGCAAGGCTAACAACAGACGCGAGTTGCAAAACCTCAAATTGTAGGGACGCACGGCTCGTGCAATGCGGTTCAAATAAGGCCATTGGGCGCGTTGCAACCCTCCGTGTGGCTGGCAGTTTTCATTTTATCGGGCTGCAATGTGCTGTGTATATTATAGTTGTATGGCCGGAGGCCATATATATGTTGTTTTATGGACAACTTTTTCCCGTGCTCAAATAACCACGCCCCATCAGTTAACTGTGTATCAAACTCATACCCGCCGCATGGCGGGTAAAATCCGGTTAGCCGCGGATTTAGGCGCACAGCGCCGTATCCGCGGTAGGTTCAGCAAAGGGCATCAACCTGCCGCATGGCGGGTTGCACAGCCACTGGCGGTCACGAAACATTCTGAAAATCTGACAATAAACCCGGACGTCGTGCAACCCGCCATCCGGCGGGTTGATGCGTTTTTGCGGCGTTACCGGTGGTATGTCGCTCCCTATGGTCGCGCCTTAACCACCGGCTAACCGAATTCAACCCGCGACAAGCGCGGGTTGTTTCCGGTTTATCGGACAGTAATAAAATAACATACATATAGCCTCCGGCCATACAATTATAATATACGTATAATATACGCAGCACATTGCCGTCCGACAAAACAAAAGCCTCTATAGGCGTCCGGGTGCAAAAAAATCGGCAGAGCCGGGGGCTCCGCCGATTTTTATATTGGTTTGGTTTAGCGTTTTATCACGTGCGATTCGTTGTGATTCTCGCTCCAGTTGCCGCCTTCGGTGTTCGCATCGAAGACACCATCCTCCATCCACTTCTGGAATCCGTCGAACGCAATGCCGATGCTGTGGCGTTCGAGAGGCCAGCGCCAGGGCTTGCCCTCAGGCTGGAATATAAGAATCATCTGCGGAGCTTCGCCTACGCCGGGAGGCGTGATTGTGCGTTCGTCCTTGCCGTCATTGTCGATAACGCGGAGATGGAATCCACCCATGTTATCCCGGTAGCCGTCAGCACCGGCAGGAGACGATATGCTGAAGTCTTCCGGCACATCAATGGTGAAAGTCTCTCCGGGACCGCCGTTGGAGTTGGTATTCACCATCTGACTGCTTGAAGCTCCAAAGTAGCTGTGCCATTCGCGGCTGATGATCTCGTCGTTACGCATAAGGTAAGCCTCAAGAGTACCACCGGCAGCCAGTGGAGTGATCTTGGCAGTCTTCTCACCGGCCACGTATTCAACCTCATAGACTACGTCGTTGAAATCAAAGTCATCCTTGTTGCCAAGGTCCTCGCAAGCGATAAGCCACCTGATGGGATCTCCGACAGGATCATCCGGGTCTTCCACCTCAATGTCCGGTTCGTCTTCTACGGCATTTTCAATGAGAAATACCATATCATTAATATCCACATTCGTCGCGTTCTCCTCGCTTGTCATACAGTCCTCAAACGACAGCCAACGCCAACCATAAATCGGTCCAATCCATGTGGCGGCATGAAAAGCACCGTCCTCCAAAAACTGAATTTGACCATCGTCTCCCTTGATTGGCTCTCCCGTTTCCGGATTCCGGACCACACGTTTATCCGGATTGTAATCTGCAATGGAGTAGAACTTAGTGCCATCACTGCGCTCAATATACATTCCGTAGCGCATACCATCGGGAACACTTACACGAAGTCCCTTAGTAAACACACAATATTCAGGCCGATTATTGATAAGTAACGCTGTATTGGCTTCATTACCTTTCAATGTACCCTCAGAATATGTTGCGCCTTTTCGTATATATTTTACGGGTGTGCTATTTTGAAACCAGCCACTGCATCCAGCACCTGAGGTAAGGAAATTAGGCAATTCAGGAACAACTCCAGCTATTTCGACAATACTCTCATATTCTATCCCTTTAGCATCGAATATTGCCATCATACCTTTTCGGCCGATATAATTAATCAACGCAACAAAATCATCGGTATCGCTGAGCTCATCAAAAGATTTGTTGTTGACAAGGGCGTCTCCAACATAAGCTTTAACCTCAGGGTCATCAAATATTATGGTTCTATTTGGTCCATATGGATCCTTTACAAATTCATATGTAAGGACGTCCTCTGAATTATACTTCGCATAACTACACAGATTTACGCCCTCGACATACTCACCTTTATAATTGGAATACAAAGGAATATGTTGCATTTCGCCATTTTTATCTTTATAGGCAATTCCAAGTGTATTTGTATTTGAAGTATTCCAAAACACTGGATAGATAATAATGTCGCCATGCGAACGGAATACAAAGTCACGCGTTATCTCGGGATTAAATACATTGATACCACCTTCCGGCATCGAACGATTAAATGTAAACACGTCAACCGCAGGAAGAGTACGCCATTGCGATTCTTCTGTTGAGGTAATTGAAATCTGACCGAAATCAGTCTCTGAATCACCAGGGAAAAATGCGCGTCCGGCATTGGCAAAGGAGACTTTGCCGCCGAGAGTGGTTTTTACACTCTCGTTGCCGCAATGTACGGTCACTTCCTTTACGCCTTTGGGTATGTCGAAACGGATGTCGCGTGTGCCGCTGACGTCGCTATAGTTGGCAAGCAGATAGTTTTTTCCGCGTATTTTGGCAGAGACCTGTACGCGGGCGGGGACGTCGGTGGTGACGCTGACGGTGCCGCGGGATGCGGCGTTCCAGTCCTGCGACGGACTCATCACGCCGAAAGCCTTGACGAATTCTCGTGTATACAGCTCGGAAGCGGGGATGGGTGGCACCTCGTCGGAACAAGAGGCGCAAGCTACAAGTACGGCGCCAAAAACCGCCATCAAAGTGTTTTTCTTCATGTTTATATCAAGCACTAAATTAAGAATAGAAGTGTGTTTTATAGCAAGTTACTCATTAAGCGAGGGACAGAATGACCCTTTTGCATAATTTTGGACAAAGATACGATTTTTCAGGAAGACAGAGAAATGACAACAAGTTAAAAAGAGTTAATTTTTATAGGTGAGAAGGGACTGCGGCCGGAAGCCTCCGGCCGCAGTGAGGAGTGAGGAGAGTAGACAAGTCGGACGGGTCTGACTTGTCTGACAGGTCCGACTTGTCCGACGGCCTCACTGCGCGGAGCGCAACCTGACTCCTAACTGCGGCCGCAGGCCGACCCTCCCCTCTTACCTATCCCCTCTCAACTATCAACTAAGCAGTCACAGTCCCTCGGCGGCAGAACGGATGGCGAGGAGCACGCGGCGGTGGGCCTCCGTGAATGTGACGTGGCGGCGCGCCATGACTCGCTCGGCGGTGAGGAAGAAGTGGTTCATGTCTACTTCGGAGAAACCGGCGACGGGGCCGCCGTCGGAGAAGGAGGGGACAAAGGGGCGCGGCATGCCCGAGCCGTGGATGTTGCAGCCGACACCTACGACGGTGGCGGTATTGAACATGGTGTTGATGCCGGCCTTGCTGTGGTCGCCCATGATGAGTCCGCAGAACTGGAGGTCGGTGCGGAGGAAGCGGTGGGCGGGATAGTTCCAGAGGCGTATGAGGTCGTAGGAGTTCTTGAGATTGGAGGCCACGCATCCGGCTCCGAGGTTGCACCAGCTGCCGATGACGGCATTGCCGAGGAAACCGTCGTGAGCCTTGTTGGAGTAGCTGTGAATGACGGCATTGTTCAGCTCGCCGCCGACTTTGCACCAGGGTCCGACGGTGGTGTCGGGGTAGATTTTGGTGCCCATGTTGACGGTGGCGTGGTCGCAGACGGCGATGGGTCCGCGGAGCATGGAGCCTTCCATGACGGTGGCGTCGCGGCCTATGTAGACAGGTCCGGCGGTGGTGTTGAGGATGCAGCCTTCGACCCATGCGCCCGGCTCGAGGAAGATGCGGTCGCGGGGACCGATGACCATGACGGTGTCGCTCAGCGGCTGTGAGGTGCGGCCGGCGGTGAGGCGGGCGAAGTCAGCACGGACGGCGTCGCCGTTGAGAAGGAAAATGTCGTAGATGTGCAGTATGACGATGGGCGCAGGTCCCGGATATTCGCAGCGCACCGAGGCGTCGCCGCGGCGTGCCACGAGGGTGTCGCCGCACCAGAGGGCGGCGTCGGGGCCGAGGGCGGCGACAGCGTCGGCGAGAGCACGGTCGGGGACGACGTTGCCGGCCACGAAGACGGCATCGGCAGGGTCGTCGCAGGGCGGAAAAAGTTCGGCGAGATAGTCCTCGGTCTGCCAGGAGTAACTGCCTGGGAGGAGCGCCTGCCACTTTTCGGCGATGGTGGTGATGCCGAGGCGCATGTCGGCTACGGGGCGTGTATAGGTGAGTGGCAGGAGGTTTTCGCGGACAGAGTGCGGGTCGAATAAAATGATTTTCATTTATAGTTTATAGATAGAGGGTTCTTCGATGGAATTATCGATACAAAATTACAAAAAACACAGAAATAACAGACTAATAAAAATTGGGCTTATAGATTTAATAGTCTGTTATTTTTGATATTTCTGTGTTTTTGTTTCGATAACATCCTCCATATACTTAATACTTAATACTTAATACCTCATACTTTAAACTTTAATCCCGTGTCGGGCGTATATTCGGAAATAATGTAGTATTTTTGCTCAGCAGAATAACCAAAATATACCGCTATGAATACATCTTATATCTTTCTGGCCGAAGGCTTCGAGGAAGTCGAGGCTCTGACCGTGGTCGACGTGCTGCGCCGCGCAGGCGTGGACATCAAGACCGTGAGCATCACTCCGCTGCACAACGTGCGCGGCGCGCACGGCATAGAAGTGAACGTGGACTGTCTGTTCGACGAAACCGACTTCAGTGACGCCGAGTGGCTGATATGCCCCGGCGGTCTGCCCGGAAGCACCAATCTGGCGGCCTACGCTCCGCTGTGCGAACTGCTGAAGAAGCACCGCCGCGGCATCGCCGCCATCTGCGCCGCACCGGGCGTGGTGCTGGCTCCGCTTGGCTTGCTGGACGGCAAGGAGGCTACGTGCTATCCGGGTTTCGAGCAGGCTTGCACCCTCGGGGGAGCCACTATCCGCGAGGGTGCTGGAGTGGTGGCTCTGGACAATCTGATAACGGGCGCCGGCCCTGCGCTGGCGTTGCCTTTCGCCCTCGCCATCGTGGCTGCTTCCCGCGGCAGGGTGGTGGCCTCGGAAGTGGCAGCAGGGATGCTGACGCAGTTTTGAGGTTAGTTGATAGTTGATAGTTTAGAGGTAAGAGAGGGGAGTTACCTCGGACGGAGAAACACAAAAAGAAATAAGGGTCAAAAGCCACAGAAGATTAAATCTGTTACTTTTGACCCTTTGTCTTTACTTTATCTTACCGGAGCTGATTCTGAAAACGTCAGCGGATCATGACTTTGGAAGCCTTGCCGCCACGGCGCACAATGTAGCATCCGCCGGCCTCGGGATGCGACACGCGCATACCCTGCATGTTGTAGTACACTGCCGGCGCGTCGGCATCGTCGGCCGCAATATCGGCGATACCTGAGAGATCGAGCCCCGTCATGTCGAGCTTGAAATTGCCGCCTACATATTCATCCCAATAGTCGCTCACACCCTCAACATAGTCGGGATTGGGGAATCGGTCGGTGTAGACCCACTGGCCGAGGCCGCCGAAATACAGCCGTATGTCGACGGTGCCGTCGAAGGTAAGGACATTGTCGGTGATTGTGCCGCCACTGTATATCTCGAACATATTCAGGAAATCCAGTCCATACTGGCGCACCATATCATAATAGCTGCTTCCGATGCCTGTCTCGCCCAGATTGGCCATGCTGAGACCAAGACCGCTTTCCATGATGTAGACGTTGCCGTGGTCGGCAGCATTGAAGTAGATGTAGTGATTGTGGTCGTGCTGCATCATAAACTGAGAAGCGTGGCTCCAGGGATTGTAGGGGTTTACGATGCGGAAGAGGCCGGGGTCGGCTATGTTGCGCTGCACCTCTACCTGATAGGTCTCCACGGCGAAGTTGTCGGGAAGCGTGCAGGAAAGGAAGCCTTCGGTCATGGTAGCCATGCCGAGTGTCGTCCAGCCTTCAGTGTCGGTGTCGGGCACCCACACGGCCACATAGTAGGGAAGTTCCTCGGCAAGATTACCATCAGCGTCCACAGCGCAGTAGAACATAAAATACTCCGGACCCGTGGCATCGGCTATGCTTATGGAGGCTTCTGTGTCGACGGGCACGACGGCGCCCTCCGTCCTGAGTTTTTCAACGCAGGCGTCGATGGCGGCCTGAGTCTCGGGATATTCGGAAGCCCCGATGTACTTCACGCCGGGTATGCGGCTGTCGCCCTTGAAGGTGAAATGGTATTTGCCGTCATCACCGGGGCAGAATTTCGACCCCATGGCTATCTGCAGCGAATAGTCAATCGGAGCCTCCGTGCCGGGCAGCGACAGGCTGAAACGGCCGTCGCTGTCGCAGTTGTAATAGTCGTCGCCCTGATGGAGCATAAGCGAATACTTGACGGGGAAACTGATGACACCGTCGGCAAGCTTTCCGGCGCGGGCGTCGGCAGCGGCCTGTGTGACGACCCCGATACCGGTATTCACGCCCACAAGCTCCGTGTAGCCCACAATATTGGATGGCCCATAGCCGTCATCCACGCCTATGTTAGTCTCCATGACGCGCACATAGTCAGGATTGGTGGCGTCGATGACGATGGTGATGTCGTCGGTCTGCTCAAGCGTACCGCCGGCAGCGGTCACGAGATCCATCTGGTCGTAATTCTTCCAGGGATTGACAATGCGGTACCATCCCTCGTTGGCGGCATCTTTTTCGACTGCCACGGTTATTTCCTTGATGACAACGTCCTTCCAGTCGAAGTATGCCGGAGTAATATCGTCGACCATAACGCCGTCGCCCATAGGTGTCCAGTTGTGTTCCGGCTCGGCCTTGGCAGGGCGGTCAAGAGATTCCACTGTGGGGATGCCGCTGCGCAGCATGCCCTGGCGCAGCTGTGCGCGCCGGTCGGCCGAAGCCGAGAGCGCAAGCGACGCCACTGCGATAAGAGTAAAGATTTTTTTCATGTGATGATTTGTGATGATTTTGGTATATCTGTTTGCAAATATATACATTTTGCACCTTAATACCTCAATATGGCATCATTTATTGACATATCTCAATATTTTTTGCTACATTTGCCGCATGAAACGGTGCAAAACAGCAACAATCATCTTTCTGGCCGCATGTCTGCCTGTTGCGGCGGCTGTTCCGGAAACGCCCGGCGTAAGTCCGGCCGAGACCGACAGCATCGCTCCGGAAGCGACCGTGCGGCCGGCGCCGTCGGTAGTCCGACCTGCCCGCTACGTCTATAGCGACTATGTGCCGTCGTGCCTGCTGAGCCCGGCAGAGATGCAGCGGCGCTTCGCATTCACGTCGCCGTCGTTCTCGCCCGTACTGTTCAGCTGGGGTAGCGGCGGCATCGTGGCGGCCGGAAGCGCGACGCCCTATCCGGGAATGGCCGGAGTGGAAAGCGGCTCCCTGCATGCCGTGCAGAGCGTGGGAAACATGACGTTCACGGCCTACGGGCGCGCCACCAAGATAGGCTATTTCCGCGGGCTGTCGACGCAGTGGACCGTCGGCGGTTCCGCGTCCTGGCAGTTCGCCCCGCGGCTGGGACTGACCGTGTTCGGCTCCTACTCCACCCGCGGCTACGTGCGCGGCATGTCGCCTGCCGTAGCGGAAATGCTGTCGACGCCGCAGTTCGGCGGGTATCTGTCGTGGGACATCACGGACCACTGGGGCGTCGACGTGGGCGCCGTCACGCAGCAGAACAACCTGCGCCGGTGGGAGACTCGCCCCATCGTGGCACCCTACTACCGCAACGGCTCCACAAAAATAAGTGTTGACGTGGGAGGCTTTATCTACGAGGCCATCAGGTCGCGCACGTCGGGCTACGGCAATCCCACCATCGGGCCTCCGAAACCCATCATCCCCATCGCTCCGCGCGAATGACTGATTTTGCACACATAAGAAACAAAAGCTTTTCCAATCGATTGAATATCAATTAATAATAATTCTTTTGTTTCTTATGACCTTATGTCCTTCTGTTTCTCGCCCTCCAAAGTAACCTAATACTTAATACTTTATACTTAATACTTCATACTCTCTATCGACTCACAGGAATAGCCAGCCGGGCGGGACGGAGGCCCGGAGCCGTGGCCGTGAGGGTGACGGTGCCGGGACGGTCGCCGGCACGGACTATCGCCGTGCATTTGCCGCTGAACAGGTGCATCTGCGGCAGGTGGAATAGGTCGAGCGAGGTGGGGTCGCCGTTGGCGGCGGCGCGGTAGGTGCCGGCACCGTCGACGCGGAAGCGCACGAGGCGCGAGTCGTCGGGGCACGGCGTGCCGTTGCGGTCGACGACGCTTACGGTGACGTAGGCGAGGTCGTCGCCGTCGGCCGTCAGCGAGGTGCGCTTGCAGTCGAGGCGTAGGGCGTATGGCTTGCCGGCCGTGCGGACGGTGCGCTCGGCGGCGGGACGGCCGTCGGCGTCATAGGCCACTACGCGGAGCTCGCCGGGCTCGTAGACGACATTCTCCCAGATAAGGCGGTAGCGGCGCATCAGGGCCAGCGAGTCGGACGACGCGGCGGCCTCGGCGGCCGAGAGCTTGCGCAGACGCCCCTGGCTGCGGCCGTTGATCCACAGCTCGGCCTCGGGCAGAGAGGTGAACACCATCACGGGTGTCACCTGCCCCTCACGGCCGGGGTGCGTCCAGTGGGGCAGCACGTGCAGCGTGGTGTCCTGCGTGTTCCACTGCGACCGGAACAGCCAGTAGCGGTCCTTGGGGATGGAGGCGAGGTCGATGATGCCGAAGAGGCTGCTGTGGCTGGGCCACGCGTCGGTGTTATAGGGCGACGGCTCGCCGAGGTAGTCGAAGCCCGTCCAGACGAACTGCCCCATGGTCCAGGGATAGTCGTCGGCGAGGGCGAAGTCCACGTCAGGGATGTTGCTCCAGGCGCAGCTCTCCGTCTCGTAGGCGCTGCTCTGGTGGTCGGCGTGGGTGCGCGTACCGCTTACGTAGACCGGGAACTTGTACTTGCCGCGGGAGCTGACGGTGGAACCTGTCTCGGAGCCGAGGATAACGCGCTGCGGCAGCGCGTCGTAGGCCTCATGGTAGCGCTGCGTGCGGTAGTTGAGTCCGGGGACATCGATCATGGCTCCGAAGCCGTTCTCAAGGATGCATGTGACCTGGTCCATGCCGCATGTGACGGGGCGCGTGGGGTCCTCGCGGTGGCAGATATCCTGGAGGAAACGTGCCACACGGTAGCCGTCGGGGCTGCACTGCGTGGGCACCTCGTTGCCCACCGACCACATCACCACGGAGGGCGAGTTGCGGTAATGGCGCAGCATGGCCGTCATATCGCGTTCGGCCCACTCGCCGAAGAAGCGGTGATAGCCGTTGGCACACTTGGCGATGTCCCACTCGTCGAAGGGCTCCACCATCATCATGAAGCCCATCTCGTCGCACAGCTCCACGAGCTCGGGGGCGGGCATATTGTGGGACGTGCGGATGGCGTCACATCCCATATCTTTCAATAGCTCAAGCTGATGGCGCAGCGCAGGCACGCTCACGGCAGCGCCCAGCGGGCCGAGGTCGTGGTGGTTGCACACGCCGCGAAACTTGCGCGGCCGGCCGTTCAGGAAGAAGCCGCGCTCCGGAATCACCTCTACGCTGCGGACGCCGAAGCGCGTGGTGTAGCGGTCGAGCACGCGGCCCGTGGCATCCGCAATCTCGGTCTCGGCCGTGTACAGGGCCGGCGACTCCGGGCTCCACAGCTGCGGATTCTCAATCTCGAAGTTCTGCTCCACGGGCATGCCGTGCATGACGGTGGTGCGGGTGTCGCGCCCGGCCACGGCGCGGCCCTGCGGGTCGCGCACGACGGTGCGGAGCGTCAGCTCGCGGCCGCCGGGATTCTCTACCTCCGTGAGCAGGCGCACCGACGCGAAGGCGTCCTCCACATGGGGCGTGGTAACGTGCGTACCCCAGACGGGCACATGCACGGAGTCGGTCGTGACGAGGCGCACGTTGCGGTAGAGGCCTGCGCCGGGATACCAGCGCGAGGAGAACGGCTTGTTCTCAAGCCTTACGGCCAGCGTGTTGGGCTGCCCGTCTTGGCGAAGCAGAGGGGTGACGTCGAGATGGAACGATGCGTAGCCATAGGGCCACTCTCCGGCCTTGCGGCCGTTGACCCACACCTGCGCCTCGCTCATGGCGCCGTCGAAGACAAGCGTGGCGCACTTGCCCTGCGGCACCTCGAAGGACGTGCGGTACCAGCCCGTGCCCATGTATGGCAGACCGCCGCTGCGGCCCGTCTTGAGCGTGGCGCGCTTCTCGCCGTCCTGCGTGACGGCCACCGTCTGGAGGTCGTGGCTGCGGTCGAAGGGTCCGGTGATGGCCCAGTCGTGGGGCACCTCCACGGCCTTCCAGCGCGAATCGTCGAAGGCGGGGCTGACGGCGGCACTGTCATCGGTCTGCGTGAAGCGCCATCCGCGGCGCAGCAGCGTCTCGGAACGCTGGGCCACAGCCGTCAGCGCCACGCCGGCAAGGGTCAGTATCGCTAATCGTCTCATAGTTCTATGGTCTTTTCAAGCGGGAGATTGTCGGAGGAATTGCCTACGGCGATACGGAATGCGCCGGGCTCCACGCGGAAGTCATGCACGTTGAGGTCGTAGAACGCGAACGCCTCGGGACCGAGCTCCACGCTGACGCGGCGGCTCTCGCCGGGCTTGAGCATGACCTTCTCGAAAGCTTTCAGCTCCAGGGCCGGACGCGGCACGGAGCACTCGGTGTCGCCGACGTAGACCTGCGCCACCTCGGCGGCCTCGCGGCGGCCGGTGTTGGTGAGCGTGAAGCTCACGCGCACACTGTCGGCCGCAGTCTTCTCCAGAGCAAGGTCGCTGAAAGCGAATGTACTGTAGCTCAAGCCGAAGCCGAACGGATAACGCGGGCGCACGCCGTTGCGGGCGTAGCCGCGGTAGCCGCAGAAGACACCTTCCGAGTAGTCGACGTGCTGAATCTCGCGGTCGTAGGGTATGTTCTTGTAGTAGCTTGCGGCGCAGGGATTGTCCTCAGGACTGTTCTCGATACTTATCGGCAACTTACCCGAGGGCGAGATGCGTCCCGTGAGAATCTCGGCCACGGCCGTGCCGCCCTCCTGCCCGGGGTACCATGCCATGAGTATGGCAGGCACGGAGTCGGCCCAGGCGCCGAATTCCACGCCGCCGCCGGCATTGAGCACCACGCAGGTGCGCGGATTCAGAGCCGCAACCTTGTGGATGAAGCTCTGCTGATACTCCGGCAGCGCGAAACTGCGGTCGAAGCCCTCGCCCTCCACGTTGCCGTTGAAGCCGGTGCAGAACACCACATTGTCGGCCCGGCGCAGCTCGCGCTCCAGCAGGGCGTCGTCGAGCATACGCATGGAGAAATCAATGGTGGCGTCGGAGATGTTGTCGAAATAGTCCACGCGGATGTCGTAGCGGCGGCCGGCCTCAAGCTCCAGTTCCACCTCGCGGCTTGAATAGGAATGGTTGCCCCAGTCGGCTGCCACCTTACGGCCGTCGACGAGCACACGGTAGCCGTCGTCACCGCCGACGCGGAGCTTCACGCGGGCATCGCGCGGAGCCACGTAGACGCCCGTCCAGGAGACGGAGAAATGGTCGGCGGGGAAATCGTCGAAAGGCGCGCCGGACTTCCAGTGGAACGTGGCGCCGCTGTCCACTCGCACGCGGTCGGGCTCGCCCTCCATGCGCTGGTTGCGGTAGTAACGGCCCGTCATGCCCCGCTGCGACAGCGTGGAGTCGGCCCAAATGTCGCCGGTGATGTCGCGGAAGAGCTCGTCGTCGGTGAGCACGCGCGTGCGCTTGTCGAGTCCACGCATGGCGCGGCCCACGGGACGCACCGAGAACGGCGAGACGGAGCCGCTGCCGCCACCCGACACGATGGTGTCGCAGTTGGGACCGAGCACCAGCGTGCGGCGCCCGCGCAGGGGCAGCATGCCGCCCTCGTTCTTCAGCAGCACTATGCCTTCGCGGGCCACGTCGAGCGCCGTGGCGCGGGAGGCAGGGCAATCGAGGTCGATACTGCTGTCGCGCTGCTCGCGGTCAAGCAGGCCGAAGGAGTCGAAGGTGCTGAGTATGTGTACCACCTTCTCGTCGATGGCCTGCTCGGTGATGCGGCCGGCGGCCAGCTCGGCCTTGATGCGCTCCGGGGTGAACCATACGCGCTTGGGCATCTCCAGGTCGAGACCGCCGTTGACGGTACCGACGGTGGAATAGGTCGAGGTCCAGTCGCTCATGAGTATGCCGCGGAAGCCCCAGCGGTCGCGCAGTATATCTATGTTCAGCACGGGATTCTCGGTGGCGTGCACGCCGTTGACAAGGTTGTAGCTGTCCATGACGGCGCCGACGCCGGCCTCCTGCACGGCCTTGCGGAAGGCCGGGAGATAGATCTCGTGGAGCGTGCGCTCGTCTATGTCGCTGCTGACGTGGTGGCGGCTCCACTCCTGGTTGTTGCCGGCGAAATGCTTTACGGTGGCGATGACGCCGCGGCTCTGCACGCCGCGGATATAGTCGGCGGCCATCTCGGAGGTAAGATACGGGTCTTCGCCCATATACTCGTAGTTGCGTCCGCACAGCGGCGAACGGTAGATGTTGACGCCGGGGCCGAGCATGATGCCTACGCCGCGCGCACGGGCGTCGTCGCCCAGCGAGGCTCCGTAACGGCGGCCCAGGTCACGGTTCCAGGTTGAGGCGAGCAGAACGCCGCAGGGGTACAGCGTGCTGTGCGGCGCATGGTTGCGCACACCCTGGGGACCGTCGGCCAGCAGTACCGAGGGTATGCCCAGGCGCGTATTCTCACGCAGGGAGAACGATGTCTTGCCGGAGAGGCAATCGATTTTCTCGTCAAGTGTCATCTGTGCGACAAGGTTTCGCGCACGCTCTATGTTGGCGTCGCTCACCCGCGCGGCAGCGGCGCCGCATCCGAGCGCCACCGCTGCGATAAGCAGAAATTTTTTCATACAGGTCAGTCCGTCAGTTGTAATTTAACTACATGCGGGCCTGCGAGCACATCGTACTCGCCTGCCTCAAGTATTCGCTGCCCGTCGGCATCGGTCTGGCTGAGGTCGCGCCAGGGCTCGATAGTGAACACGGCGTTCACGGTCTCGCCGGGCTTGATGGTAAGTTTCTCGAAATGCTTCAGCTCCTTGACAGGGCGTGTGATGGAGGCGTAAGGATCGGAGATGTACCAGAGCACGGCTTCACTGCCCTCCACCGAGCCGGTGTTGGTCACGGGCACAGTCACCTTCACCTTGTCGCCGCGGCGGAACTCGGTCTTGTCGACAACGGGCGTGCCGTACTCAAAGGTGGTGTAGCTCAGGCCGTGGCCGAAGGAGTACAGCGGTTCGCTGCTGATGTCCTGGTAGAAGCCCTGGTGGTGGCGTCCGCTTTTGCGGCGGTTGTAGTAGATTGGAATCTGACCGGTGGAGCGCGGGAAAGTCATGGCGAGCTTGCCGGAGGGATTGGTACGTCCGCTAAGTATTCCGGCCAGAGCGTTGCCGCCGCGTATGCCCGGCTGCCATGCCTCTACGATGGCGTTGGCAAGCGGCTCGATGCGACTCAGGTCGAGAGGACGGCCGTTGACGAGCACCACTACTACGGGCTTGCCCGTAGCGGCCACAGCCTCCAGGAGCTGCTGCTGAATCTCCGGCAGCTCTATGGTGGAGCGCGAGGCGTTCTCGCCACTCCAGCGCAGGTTCTCGCCGAGGCAAAGCACCACGGCGTCGGCCTCGCGGACGGCCTTCACGGCTCCGTCGAAGCCGCTGCGGTCGTCGCCGTCGCGGCGGCAGCCCTCAGCATAGACCAGGCGCACGCTGTCGGGCAGCTCGGCGGCCAGTCCGTCGTAGATGTTGACTACATCCTCGGGACGTCCGTGTCCCAGCCAGTTGCCCAGCAGGTCCCAGTTGTTGCGGGCCAGCGGGCCGATGACTGCGAGCGTGCGCACGCCGCGCAGGGGCAGCGCGAGGGTGCTGTCGTTCTTCAGGAGCACCATGCTCTCGGCCGCGAGGTCCTCGGCCACACGGAGATCGGCGGGGCGGAAGAAGCGGTCGGGCACGTCGGGGGTATAGGGATTGTCGAAAAGTCCGAGGCGGAATTTCAGACGCAGTACGCGGCGCACGGCATCGTCCACGGCTTCGGGCGTCACCTTGCCTTCGGCCACGAGGTCGGCGAGATGGCGGTCGTAGGCGTGGCTCATCATGTCCATCTCCAGTCCGGCGTTGAAGGCACGCATAGCGGCCTCGCGCTTGTCGGCGGCGTTGCCCTGGTTGATAAGCTGCTCGATAGCGCCCCAGTCGCTTACCACGAAACCGTCGTGGCGCCAGCGGTTCTTGAGTATCTCGGTGAGGGTGTAATGGTTGGCCGAGCCGGGCGTGCCGCTGATGTCGTTGAACGAGCTCATGAGGGTGGCGGCTCCAGCCTTCACGCCTGCGCGGTAAGGCGGCAGATAAGTGTCCCATAAGGTCTGCGGCGACACCTCGGTGTACACGTAGTCGCGTCCGGCCTCCGAGGCACCGTAGCCCACATAGTGTTTCAGGCAGGCGGCGACCGAGGTGCTGTCGGCAAGACTCTTGCCCTGATAGCCGCGCACGGAGGCGGCGCAGAACACGGCGTTGGCATAGGGGTCCTCGCCGTAGCCCTCGGCCACACGTCCCCAGCGGGGGTCGCGGGCCACGTCGATCATGGGCGAGAACGTCCAGTCGACGCCACTCTGACGGGCCTCGCGGGCCGACACGGCGCAAGCCTTGCGCACGAGAGCCGGATTCCACGAGCATGCCTGAGCCAGCGATATGGGGTAAACCGTCTTGAAGCCGTGGATGGCGTCGAAGCCGAATATCACGGGTATGCCCAGGCGCGACTTCTCCATGGCCTTGCGCTGCATGGCGTTACGCAGCTCGGGCACGGTGTCGAAATAGATCAGCGAGCCTATCTCGGCAGGCACATCAAGCACTTCCTCGCCTACGTTGTTGGCGTTATTGTTGCGTCCGAGCGTGTACTGGTTCAGCTGCATCACTTTCTCGTCAAGCGTCATGCGGCCCAGCAGGTCGGCCACACGTATCTCCACCGGCACAGCGGCGTCCTTGTAGAGCACGGTCTCAGGCTTCACGGCCGAGAGGTCGGTGACTTCGCGCGGCTTGCGTATGGCGGCGTCGGCAGCCATCTGCGCTATCTTCTTCAGGTCGGGATTCATGCCGGCGGGAGCATAGGCGTTGCCCACGGGGCTCTTGCCGAACAGCGTGCCGTACCAGGCACAGGCGGCGGTGTAGCGCCCTACCCCGAGGTCGAGGTGGTAGCCGTCGCGGTCCATGTTGTCGCCGATGAAACTCGTGCGCGCGTTCTGCACGGCGGTGCCGGCCGGTACCACGGTCTTGATTTTGCCGAGACGCGCCGCGCGGCTGTTGGCGTCCACGATGGCATGGTACATCGAGTCCTGGTCGCTGCCGTACAGCAGGAAGCCGCTGTGGTCGGCGCCCTGACGGTAGGCCCACGTCTGATGCAGGATTATCCGCGCACGCTTCGGCGTGTTGGCGCGCACAAATGCGAGCAGCTCGGGCAGCGACGCCTCGTAGGTGTCATATTTGCCGGAGAACTTGCTGGCCTGCTGTACGCTGATGTAGTCCCAGGCGTCATCGGCTAAAGCCTCGGCCAGCGACACGTTCTTACGCTCCACACGCTTGCCGTCAGCGCCGATCTTGCGGTACACATAATTGTGGCCGTCGGAGCGCAGGTTGTCGACGTGGCGCGACAGCGGGCATCCGCCGATGAACATGTTGCCGATGATGGCCGTGTCGCCGTCGGCGGCAGCCAGCTCGTGGAGATTCTGCTCTATGGCGTCGCGCGAAAAGCTGTTGCCTATGGCGAGCACGCGCAGGGTGCGGGCTGCCACAGCGCCTACGCCGAGCAGGACGATGGCTGCAAATGCGATGAATAGTCGTTTCATGGCTTATTTGGTTTCGGAACGTTTCTTGTTATAGTAGTCGCGCATGATGTACCACGCATGCTTGCGGCCTCCGCGGTCGCCCACGAGTCCCTTGCGGTTCCAGCCCTCCTGGTTGGTGGGATGGAAGCGGAACGGCGAACGGAAGTCGAAGAGTACCCATGGCGATACTCCCGCTAAGTTAGGAATATTTTCAAACATGCGCAAATTGTCCTCGTAGAGACGCGCCTGATAGTCCTCGCTCCACGACGACACCACGTCGCGGCTGCCGTTCTGGCCGTACAAGGCCTCGCCTCCGAATTCCGAAATAATCAGCGGCTTGTCGGTCGCCACGCGCCATGCGGCGTCGGCCGGGTCGACAGGCCAGGGCGCATACCAGCCCATGTACTTGTTGACAGCCACCACATCAAGCTGCTGCGCGAAATCGTCGTCCATGGTGAAGGCGCCCTTTTCGGGACGGTAATACACATTGTCGAACGCGGCCACATAGAGGCGCGTGGAGTCGGCGGCACGGGCGCTTGCGAGCAGCTCGGTGAGGAAGCTGTTGCGTGCCTCGGAGGGACGCGTCTCGTTGGCTACGCCCCAGAAGCCTACGGCACAGCGGTTCTTGTCGCGGGCCTGCATCTCGGCAAACATGCGGCGTGACTTCACCCTTGTGGAATCGTCGGTGAAGTCGATGCCCTGCCAGATGGGTATCTCCTGCCACAGCACTATGCCCATCTTCTCGGCCATGCGCACGGTGTATTCGTTCTGCGGATAATGGGCCAGGCGCACCATGTTGACGCCGAGGTCGGCGGCCTCGCCGAGCAGCACGCGGGCGTCGTCCTCGGAGAACGCACGGCCGCGGCGCTGGGGTATCTCCTCATGGAACGACACGCTGCGCATGAACTGCGGGCGGCCGTTGATAAGGATTCTGGTGCCGTCTACGGCGATATTGCGGAAGCCTATCTGCTCGCTGACGGTGTCGTCGCCTCCGCGCACGGTCACGTCGTAAAGATACGGCTCGCCGGGCGCCCAGCGGCGGATTTTCTTGCTGCTTATGCTGCCTGAGGCGCGGCCCTCGGCGTCAGTCACGCCGCGGAAGGTCTGCCCGAGTTCGGGTATCTCCACGCTCACGGGCACACCGGCCACCGGCTGCGACATGCGCACGTCCACGTTAATAAGGTCCGAACGGTTTTTGTCGAGCTGCACGAAATAGTCTGCGACATAGTTGTCAGGAACGCTCACGAGCATCACGTCGCGCGTTATGCCGCCGTAGTTCCACCAGTCGAACGACAGTGCGGGTATGGCGTCGGCGGTGCGGCGGTTGTTCACCTGCACCACCAGCGTATTCTCTCCGGCGCGGAGCTTGTCGGTCACGTCGGCCTGGAAAGGCGTGAATCCGCCTTCGTGTTCGGCCACGAGGTTGCCGTTCAGATACACCTTGGTGCGGTAGCTGGCCGCGCCGAAGTAGAGGATGGCGCGGCGGCCGGCCTGCGGCTCGAAGTCGAACGGACGGTGGTACCACACCGTGCCTTCGTAATATTCCAGCTCGGGGCGCTGTGAGTTCCAGTCGCCGGGCACGTCCAGACGCGTGGCTCCGTCGAATGAATATTCATAGAAATCGGTATTGCCCTCGGGCTTGCGGTTCTCGTATATCTTCATGCGTTCGCCCTGGTCGTAGAGGTCGACGATGGCGTCCCAGCGGCCGTTGAGCAGACGGTAGTCGCGTCCGTACACATTGCCTATAAGCTCGGCCCTGACTCCAAGCGCCGCGCCTACGGCGGCAAGGAGCATCAATAATCTTGCGTATCTCATGTATGACGGGATTTTCAGAGGTTATTTATCCGACTTCTTGCCTACGCCGAGCTGGTCGAACACCCAGCGCCATGCGGCGGCTCCCTGCTCGGCATAAGCCCAGTGCTCGGTAGTCTCGGCTATGCGCAGCTGCTTGGGGGCGGTGACGACGTTGTAGACTGAATAAGTGGTAGTGGGCGGGCACACCATGTCGTTGTATCCGAAGGTGTAGAAGCCCGGCACCTTCACCTCGCGCGCGAAGCTTGAGGTGTCGAAGTAGGCCAGTGTGGCGATGTTCTCGGGCGTCTGATACTTCTTGTCCTTGAGCGTGTGGGGCCAGCCGCCGGCGCGGTTCTCCACGGTGTATCCGGCCATGTCGCTCATGGCGGGATAGTACGACACGAGCGCGTCGACACGCGGGTCGAGTCCGGCGATTATTATTGAAAGGGCTCCGCCCTGGCTGCCGCCGAACACTGCCAGACGGCCGTTGAACTCGGGCAGCTGCTCGATGAAGTCGATGGCGCGGACGCAGCCGGTGAACACGCCTTTGTAGTAATAGCGGTCGCGGTCGTCCATATTGAACGAATGATAGTGGTAAAGCGCTCCCTGATAGAGGTTCTGATATACCTGCCCCTGCATATTGACGGGAATGCCGTGTATGCCCACCTCAAGGATGATGCAGCCTTTCTCGGCATGGCTGACGTCGCCGTTATAGCCGCGCACGCCGGCGCCTGGCACCTTCAGTATGGCGGGATATTTACCGGGAGCAACGGGCACGGCCAGCATGCCGTAAAAGCGCGAGCCCCAGCGGTTGTTGGCGAACGACACGTGGTAGACATTCACCTTGGGAGTGCAGCGTTCGGGCACGAGCTGCACCTGAGGGTCGAGGTCCCACTTGCGGGCGTCTGCGATGGCCTTGGTCCAGAATTCGGCGAAGTCGGCCGGCTGCTGCGTGACGGGGCGCAGGCTCTCCGGGTCGAAACCGATCGTACCCATTCCCTGATAGTCGCGGCCGTCTATGCGGTCGTACACGCGGCAGCGCAGGAAGCCGGGCACCTTCATCGTGCCGGCGTCGATGGTGCCGACACCATTGCGCAGGCGCACCTTGCCCTTGATGTGCGGTTTCATCATGTCGTAGCTTACGTCGTAGGGCAGCACGGTGTCGCCCTCGGCCACGCCACAGCGGGTGAGACGCACTTCAAAGCGGACTTTTTCGCCGATGTGGCGGTTCCACACGCCGTCGGCGGGATATACGGAAATCTTGTACAGCTGCTCAGGCACCTGCGCCGAGGCGGCGACGGCAAAGACTGTCAGTATCAGCAGGAATAGCTTGCGCATTGGTTTTTGATTTAAAGTTTAGAGTTTATGGTTTAGAGGTAAGAGGGAGGTGCTTCTTTTACAATATTTTATAGCGGTAGAGGGCGAACGAGTTAGGCTGCGGGAGGCTCAGCGGGAGGCGTCCGTCCGGGCCGGCCGTGAGCGATGCGTCGGTTCCGCTACCCAGCACGGCTGTCAGGCTGACGGATGCCCCCTCGGGCAGACGCGTGGGAAGCTCACATGCGGCCTCCGGCGTGGCCTCGCGGTAGACCAGCAGAAAGCCCTCTGTGGGCGACACGATGGACTGGAAGCCGGTCCAGGAGGTGCCCGACGGCTCGCTGCCTATGGGCAGGATGACGCCGCTGTGCAGCTCGTGCTGCACCTTGCGGTAGCCCTCCACAAGCGGACGGATGGCGAATGCCTCGTCGGGCAGATTGGCCGCCTCCATCCAGGCCAGCGGCTGACCGGCCATCGTGGTGGCGAACAGGTAGCCGAAATCGTAGGCTCCGGGGGCGAACATATCGCCGTCGGCATACTTGCCGCCGTTGCGCCATTTGTTCAGGAACTCGATCTGAAGGCTCTCCGGAGCCACGTAGGCCGACAGCTGCCACAGATTGCGCAGCGTCTGATAGGGATAGTAGTTGCCCCAGTCGGTGTAGCGGTTCTCCAGGAACACGTTGCCGTACTCGTTGAAGTAATGGTAGCCGCAGCGCCGGCTGGCCGTTGCGTCGAGATTGAACATCACGGCGTTGTCCGTGGCTTCGAGCACACGGTCGAACAGGCGGCGCAGATTCTCCTCGCCGAGCTTGCTCGTGACCGTGAGGCCGTCGATCTTGAACATGCGTATGCCGTAGTCACGGTACAGGCCTATGATGTTGTCGGCATCCTTCTCCCAGTCGGCGAAGTCGTCCTGGATGCTGGGGTTGTACCAGAGGCCCACCTCTATGCCGAGGCGGCGTCCGTGCTCCACCACGGGCCGCAGGCCGCGGGGATATTTCTTCGGGTCGGGCTTCCAGTAGTCGCCGCTGCGGTGCATGTCGCGGAACGAGCCCTTCGCCACGGCCGAGTTGGGGCTCTTGCCCACCTGCCAGCCGTCGTCTATCTGAAAGAGGCTTATGCCAAGGCGCGAGGCTCGGTCAAGCTCCGCAAGGCAGAACGCCTCGTTCACCTTTGCGTCCTGCGACCTGTCGCCCCAGGTGTTCATCATCACCATCTCGTCGCGCGAGGGGTCGAGTATGCGCGTCTGCTTCTGATAGCTGCGCAGAGCCTTCAGCGCCTCCGTCTCCGAGCCGTCGTAGGTGCAGAGCACCGAGCCGTAGGCGCGCGTCCAGCGGTCGGGCGTAACGTCCTTGCTCTCCAGGCCCAGTCCGGTCACGGCAAAGCTGCCGAAGTCGGCTATGAAGTCGGCGTTCTTGTAAGCTAACTGCACGCCCGAGCAGGGCGCCTCCTTCAGCAGCACGAAGCCGCCGGGGCGCAGCCCGTCGGAGAGCAGAAGCACATTGCCGCGGTAGTTGGTCTTGCGGTAGGATATGAAATCGCGTTCGTCCACGAGGTTGTTGTTCCAGTCGGAGATGTCGCGGAACTCCACGGCGCGTCCGTGCCAGTGGTTGCCTCCGGGGTTGACGCGGTCGAGCACGGCCGTGACGGGCTTTACCTTCATGGCCTCCTTGCTCTCTATGTTGCCGCGGTCGGCCGCCGCGGCGTCGGCGGCTGCGGGGCTGCCGTCGAGGCGCCCTCGCAGATAGGTGTCGACGGCGATGGCTGCCACGCCGTCGTAAATTCGGTAGACCCGTCGCACCGAGAGCGAGCCGAGGTCAAAGCCCACAGTGGCCTCCAGATGCTCGGGGCGTATGCCGTCGGAGGGCACAAGCCTTGCATCCAGCCGGCCGCCCGAGGCTTCGGAACGGTTCACTGCGAAATCAGGCACGGGGTTGGGTATGGGCCATGCGCGGCCCGATGCCTTGTCTGTGATGGTGACGGTCTTGAGGTTGCCGTCGTTCCATAGGAACACGCGCTCTATGCGGTCGTTGCCCATGCGCAGGGTATCGCCGTCGAGGCGCGCGTAGCACTCGCTCCCGGCCGCCGGCACTGATGCTGCGGCGGCCAGGATGAATGCGGAGATGTTTCTGAAGCTTGGATTCATAGATTACAACGGTTTGCCACCCAGGGCGCGCGGAGCGTCCAGCAGATGGTTTGCACGGTTGAAATTCTGATTGTCTGGAACCTCGTCGGCGGGACGGCCGGCGCCCTCGCGCATCATGGCGCAGAGCTCGGGCAGATGGTGCTGGTACACGCCGCGCGGAGTGGTGGCGTGGCGCTTGCACAGTCCGGCGGCCATGCCCACGACCTCGCCCATCATACCGGTGGTGCGCATGACGCGCACGGTGCCGAGGGCCACATGCGTCACGCTGATGTTGCGCCCGGCCATGAAGAGGTTGTCGATGTTGCGCGAGTACAGGCAGCGGTAAGGCACGGCATAGGGCTGCACCCAGATGTGCTTCGTGGCGGCCTTGAACTCATTGTCCGGGAAGTGGACGCTGTTCTTCGGGTCGGCGAAGTGCAGGTCGAGGCTCCATGAGGTGCAGAACGATGCATCCTCGTGGAAGACGCCCTTGTCGATGTCATCCTGCTTGAGGATGTAGTCGCCCAGCAGGCGGCGCGACTCGCGCTTGCCCGCGATATAGGCGGCCCAGTCGAGCGACCGGTTGCGCCAGCGCGCGTTGTCCTTGAGATGGTTCTTGAGGTGCGACCAGTTGGAGAATATCACCATCAGGCCGTAGTCGCGGATGCGCTCGGCGTCGGCTATCTGGTCGCGGTTCATGCCCGTTTCCCAGGTCCATTCGCCCATAGTCACGCGCTCGCAGTTGTCGTCATTGAAGGCGAGGCCATAGCTGAACTCCGGGAAGCGGGTGGCGTGACCGTCGTCGCGGGTATACCACTGCACCGACGCGCCCATGGTGAGGCTGTCGGGCTGCTCGGGAGCCAGAGGCTCGCCGTACTCGGCGCGGCTCTCGCGGCCCGACGTCCAGTCGGCGCCGGCGAGCCAGCCTATGGTGCCGTCGCCCGTGCAGTCGGCGAACAGCGGGGCGCGGAGCACCGTCTCGCGGGCGTTCTCGATGTGGCGCACGCTCACGGCGTCGATGTGGCCGCCTGTCGTTGCCACGGCGAAGGCGCGCGTGGAGGGATATAGCGTCACGCCCGGCTCGTTGTCGATGAACTCCTGCTTGCGCTCGTCCTCATAGTAGTCGGCCGGCATGGCGTTGCCGCGGCGCGAGTGTCCGAACTCGCGTATCATGCGGCCGAGGCCCTTGTTGGGTCCCAGCTCTATGTGGCCGCCGAGGTGCACGCGCACTTCGGCGCTGTTGTTGCCACCCAGTACGGGACGGTCGTTGACGAGCGCCACCTTCATGCCATTGCGGGCGGCCGAGACGGCCGCGCACATGCCGGCGATGCCGCCGCCCACCACCACCATGTCGTAGCTGGCGGTGTCGGGCGCGACGGTGTCGAGGCCGAGCGCATGGCGGCGCATGGCGGCGAGCTCGTCGCCGCCGTCGGGCAACACGGGCGAGGCGTCGGTGGTGAGCAGCAGGGCGTCGCAGCGGCCGTTGAAACCGGTGAGGTCGTGCAGGGCCAGGCTTGTCTCGCCCTTGCGCAGCTTCACGCTGCCGGCCTTCTGCCACTCCCACGCGCTGCCGGTGCATCCCAGGCGCGCAGGCAGCGTCTTGCCGCCCACGCGGACGCGGAATGCGCCGGGTCCCTCGGCCGAAGTCCAGGGTGCGGTCCAGTTGTAGGTGCGCACGTAGACGTCGTAGCGGCCGTCCTCAGGCACCGTCACCGTCGTCTCGGCATCGGCCACCTGACGGCCCAGGCCGTGGGCCATCAGGTAGGACGAGCCCATCAGGTCGGCAAACTGCTGGTCGACCACCCAGCCGCCCTTGCGGGTGAAGGCCTCGGCCTCCACCCACACATCGGCGGCGGAAGATGCGAGCGCGGCGCAACAGGCGAGTGATGTCAGTAAGTTGCGTAGCATGCCGTATCTCTTACTGGATGTTGACCTCGCGGAGTTTCAGCCAGCCGTCGGCGGTAAGGCCTTCCTTGGCGGAAATCTCAAGACCGATCTCGTTGTCCTTGGTGGTGTCCACGAGGCCCACGGCCCATACATACTGACCTGCAGGCACGTCGCCGAGCTTGAAGGTAGTGGTGTATGTGGAGGGTTTGCCCTTGATCCAAGTGTCGAGGCAGGGTTCCTCGTCGACGCTTACGAATACGGGTTTCTCAGTGTTGCGGTCGAGCAGGGCGAAGGCCACTTTGTACTTCTGGTTCCACTGCGGGATGTTGGTCGGGCAGTAGCCCCAGCCGAGGTTGCTCCAGCGGTGAGTGAAGCTTACGTTCTGGCCGCGGTGTGCGCTCACGGGCACGGAAACCTTGTCGGGATACAGACGGTAGGCGCCCTCGGCGATGAACTCGGTGACGGCCTCGTAGGCGTCGTTGAACCAGCGCCAGGTCTCGCCTGCGCTCTTGCTGTAGCGGAAGTCCATCATGTTGACGCATGCGGCCTTACCCTCGTAGTATTCGCCCCAGCGCACCTCGCCGTGGTCGGCATAGCCGTCGCCCTTGATGGAGCCGCCGTGGCTGCTTTCAACCCAGCCGCCTTCCATGATGAGAGGACGCTGATAGAGATATTTCTTTGCCTCGGCGCGCTCCCAGTCCTTGTAGTACTGCTTCATGCCGAAGGCATCGTGACGGAGCGAGTAGCCCTTCCGGACGGCCATGTCGATAATCTGTGCCGAAGTCTCCATAGTCTGGGCATTGTCCGTGAAGCTGCCGGTGGAAAGAATGGTGCGGTGATAGTTGATGATCAGAGGCACGTGTGTGAAGTGCTTGGTGTAGACGTCGGTGACCCACTCTGCCACGGCCATGCGGGGGTCGTTGTTGCCGGTAGAGTATGTCATGGTGTGGGTCTCGCCCCATTTGCCGAGGCCGGTACCGCTGATGAACATAGTCACGTCGGGGTCGTCGTACTTGGCGGCGAAATCGCGCACGAATTCCTCATACTTCTGCTGGAACACGGGGTCGTCGGCATACGGCGACCATACGGTCACACTGCCGGTGACGGTATAGAAGCCCTTGGCTCCGGCGTCGATGACGTACTGCGGAGTGAAGCAGTAGTGCTTGTCCTGGCTGTCGCACACGAAGCAGAATGCCAGCTTCATGCCACGTTCCTTTGCGCCGTCCACGAGCATCTTGAAGCGCTTGGCGGGCTTGGTGTTGAGCTGCCCGTCGTTCCACACATATTTTCCGGGCTCGGGGTTGAAGTCGCTCCATGCACCGCGGATGAACAGGGTGTTGGCGTAGTCCGACACCTTTACGGGGCCTACGGCCGAGGGGAAGTTGTCGTAGTCTTCCCAGAATGTGTCCGACAGACCGTCGCCGAGGCCGGCGTACAGCACCCAGCCCGACATGGGGTTGCGCAGCAGCTTGGTGCGCTCGGGCTTGATGTTGACGATCTCGTTGCCGTCGATGTTCCAGTTGTGGCTGCCGGAGCCGGTGGCGGGTTCGTCGTCGGAGCAGCCGACGCCTGCGAAGGCCATAGCCAGGCCTGCCGCCATTGCTATATATTTGTTTTTCATTTTCTTTTTGTAATGGTTTAGGGTTTACGGTTTAAGGTTTAGCATGCCGGACGGTATTCTCTAAACCTTAAACCTTAAACTATAAACTGTTGATTACTTGTTATCGAAAGTCACTGTGAGGTTCTCGATGTCCACAACGATGAAGTTGCAGTTCTCCGGCACGCAGAAGTAGGCATAGCGGTTGTCGCTCTGGCCGGGCACGAGAGTCAGCTCCTCGCCGAGGGTGACGGGCAGATAGCCGCGCTTGGTGTTGCGCTTGGCCTCGGCCGTCGATCCGAAAGCGTAGACGTTGTTCTCGATGTTGCTTACCAGGAAGTTCAGCGCGCCCTGTGCGGTGGCATTGCTCCAGTTGTCGGTCGACGCGCTGCGCGGCAGGTTCTCGCCGTGGTAGACGAAGACGTTGGGGTTGGCGAGAGACTGCTTCATCTTGAACTTGCTCTGGAAGCCGGCCTTCAAGCCCTCGTCGTGGGCGGAAGCGTTGAATCCGCCCCAGATCCACAGCTCGGTCACTTCCTGCGCGTAGGGATTGATCTTGTCGACGGTGTTGTTGTAGGACACTACGGTGTTCTTCATGTCCTTCTCCGGCGAGTAGATGGTGACGGTGCGGGCGTCGGTGTCCACTACCACGCGGTAGGTGGCGTCGGCGGGAATCTCCCAGTAGGCTGCGGCGGTGCCGCTGAGGGTGCTGACGAGCTTGAAGCTTGCGGCGGTGCCGTCGTGGATGTCATGGTCGTCGGCCTCGGCAGGTACAAGGCTCATCTCGGTCTTGCCGTCGAACTCGACGGGGAAGGTGAGCTTGCCGGCCTTGAGTTCGCCGCGCCATGCGTAGAGGCTCTCACGCTCCATGGTCTGCTCTACCTCGATGTCGGTGCCTCCGGTGGCTGCGCCGGCCATGTAGAGCTTGTCCATCTCGATGACGCTGCCTACGGCGATGATCTTCACGGTCTTCTTGTTCATGTCGACGGTAACGCGGTAGTTGTCGTCGGCCGGAATCACCCAGAAGTTGGCCGAAGCCTCGTCGCTGATGACGGCATCCATCTCGTCGTTGCGGATGGGAGCGTCGGCGGTCTCGGGGCCGATGGCGTTGTTCTCGTCGGCGTAGATGACGGGGATGTTCAGGCGGCCTGCCTTGAGGGCGCCGTTCCATACGTAGATGCCGCTGGTGGCTGTGGTGGGCTGCACCTCGATGCGCTCGTCGCCCACGGCCGTACCGGCTACGAAGAGGCGGTCGGCGGCAAACTGCTTGGCGCCGTAGGTCTTGATGCGCACGCTGGCGGTGGCGATGTCGGGGATTACCACGCGCGGGCCCTCGAAGCTGGCCGTGAGCGTGAAGTTGAGCTGACCCACGCTGCTGGTGAGGGCGCCGTAGCGCTCCACCATGATCTTCTGCAGCTGGGCGTTGGTGTAGCTGCGGGTGAAGTGGCCGTCGTCCTCATACTCCTTGTAGGCGTTCACCTTGCTGCCGGTGACGTCGTACTGGAGCTGGTACGTGGTGATGAACTCGTTGCCGTAGGGATGGGCGTCGGTCCAGCTGATGGTGAGGGCCACATCGTCGGGACGCGACTCGTCGAGCACGACGTAGTCGGTGGAGGTCGTGAGCTCTACCACCATGTTGGAGCGCGAGAAGGTGTTGTCGATGTCCTCGTCGCCGCATGCCGTGGCTGCGAAGGCCATGAGACCCATCAGGCCGAAGTATTTGATATTGCGTTTCATTGTTGTCAGGAATTAATAGCCGTCGTTGTTCTTGAGGTTGGGGCACAGCTGAAGGTCGCGTGTGGGGATGGGCCAGAGCTTCTGGCGTGCGGGGAACACGCGCTTGGCGCCCAGGGCGATGGTACCGGCCGAGTAGAGAGCCGAGAAGTCGGCGAGACCGTCTTCGTCGATCTGGGGAGTGTGGCTCCAGAGCCACAGACCCTTGTTGACCACGTTGGCGAGGCAGTCGTCGGGCTGCAGGTTGATGTAGTTGTAGCCGTTGAGAGCCTTTTCGGCCAGACCCCAGCGGATGAGGTCCATGTAGCGCAGGCCTTCGTTGGCGGTCTCCATGCGGCGCTCTATGCGCACGGCCTTGCGCATCTGGGCCTGGTCGCCCAGCGGCACGGCGGGATACTCGGTGACGGCCGTCGGAGCCACACCGTAGGCGCGGGCGCGCACTGCGTTGATGGCGTCGGTCACGCTCGCGTCGATTTCGTTAAGCTCGATCTTTGCCTCGGCGTACATCAGGAGCACGTCGGCATAGCGTATCATGGTCCAGTCGGTCTCCACGTTGGGGAAGTTCTCGGTCCAGGAGATGTCGATGCCCTTCTTCCATACCAGGCCGTTGTACGACGAGTAGGTGGCTACCTTGCGGTTGTCGTTGTTGGGAATCATCTTGCCGGTGGTGTAGTTCATCACCTCCATGACGTCGGTGCGGGGCTGATACATCACGCCGCAGTGCTCGGTGCCGAACTCCACGATGGTCTTGGTGCAGCGCGGGTCGCGGTTCTTGAAGGGATTGCGGGGGTCGAACAGCGGCGACTCGTCGATGGGCAGACCGTCGGTGCAGAGGAATGCGGCGAGCAGGTCCCACGAGGGGTTGTCCGAGCCGTAGCCGCCTACGCAGCGGGGCAGACCGTTCTTCACGAACCACTCGTCAACCTTCACGCCCAGCTCGTAGGAGCGCGGGATGGAGAAGATCTTCTCGGGAATCTGCTTGGTGCGCTGCAGGAAGATGTTGGTAAAGTCGGGCTCCAGGCTGTAGATGCCGAGGTCCATGCAGTCCTTGGCGGCCTTGGCTGCTATCTCGAAGTCTCCGAAATAGAGGGCATAGCGGGCCTTCATAGCCATGGCCGCGCCTTTGGTGAAGTGCACGGCTTCCTTTCCGTAGTCCAGGGGCAGGGCGGCGATGGCGCGGTCGAAGTCCTCATAGACCAGAGGCTTGATTTCGGACATCGGCGTGCGGCCGCGCTGCTCGGCCTCGGAGATGGTCTCCTCGCCGGTCATGTAGGGCACGTCGCCGTAGTAGCACATCAGCTCGGCATACTTGCAGGCGCGGGCGAAGTAGGCCTCGGCCTTGTAGCGCTCGAGCTTTTCGGGAAGGACATTGCCCTCGGCGCGGTGGCAGTTGTTAAGCAGGGAGTTGCAGCGTGCTATCAGCTTGTAGGCGTTCTCCCAGAGGATGTACACCTCCCACTGCTGGCCGTTGAGGGTGCCGTCGAGCACGGTGCCGTTGCTGCCCGGGTTGCGGTTCTGCTGGCGGTAGGTGAAGTTGTCGGTCCACTGCTCGCTGCTCTCCAGGGGCTGAACCCAGTAGGCGAGCTTATAGAACTCGCTGACGGCCATCTCGAGCTCGAGGTCGTTGGAGTACCACGACTCGCTGTTGCCCTGATACTTCGGGGTGATGTCCATGCTCTCGCAGCCGGAGGCGAGGGTCATGGCGGCTACAGCGGCCAGTGTATATAATGACTTTTTCATTGCTTTATCAGAATTTGAGGTTAACACCGATTACGAGAGAGGTGGTGATGGGGTAAGCGGTCACGCCCATTTCGGGGTCCCAGCCCTTGGGATAGCTGTCGATGGAGAAAAGGTCGCTGGCGCTGAAGTAGAAGCGTGCCTTCTGGATGTAGGCCTTGCGCGTCCATGCCTCGGGCAGTGTGTAGCCGATGGTGACGTTCTTGAGGCGGAAGTAGCTGCCGCTGATGAACCAGAAGTCGCTCGTGGTGTAGTTGTTGTTCTTCGAGGTGCTGGTAAGGCGGGGATACTTGGCGTGGGCGTTCTCCTCGGCGGTGTTGAACACGCTCCAGTACTTGCCGTCGATGATGGCGGGCATGTTGCCGTAGTTGTTGCGCAGGGGCTCTACCATGGCGCGGTCGATGTAGGCTTTCTGCTTGCCGATGCCCTGGAAGGCGATGTTCAGGTCGATGCCCTTCCAGGATGCGAACAGAGTGCCGCCGTACTGGAAGCGGGGCAGCGAGTTGCCAAGGGGCACGCGGTCATACTCGGGCGAGATCTTGCCGTCGGGCTTGCCGTCGGGGCCGCTGATGTCGCGGTACTTGAGGTCGCCCACGCTGACGTTGGAGCTCGTGGTGGCGGAGTTGTTCACCTCTTCCTGCGTCTGATAGATGCCGAGGCACTCGTAGCCGTACCATGCGTTGAAGTATTCGCCCTCACGCTTTATTTTGCCGCCGCTTATCATCTCGGAGTTGTTGATGTAGTCGATCTTCGAGAGGAAGTCGGAGAAGTTGAAGGTGGCGCCGTAGTTGAAGTCGCCGGCGCGGTCGTTCCATGCCAGCTCGATGTCGTAGCCGTGGGTGCTCATCTTGCCGGCGTTGGTGTTGGGGTCGGAGTAGCCCATGGTCCAGGGAATCTGGATCTGGAGCAGCATGTCCTTGGTCTTCTTCCAGTAGTAGTCGGCGGTGAGGCGCAGGCGTCCGTTCAGGAAGTGGGCGTCGACGCCTATGTCGGTGCTGGTGGTCGTCTCCCAGGAGATGTCGTTCACGGCAAGGGTGCTGATGTTGGCGGTCTTGTTGGAGACAACTTCGCCGTCTTCGTAGAACAGCGAGTTACCGAAGCCTACGAGCGACATGTAGGGGAAATAGCTGCCTATGCGTTCGTTGCCGAGCTTACCCCACGATGCGCGCAGCTTGAGGTAGCTCAGGGCGTTCTTGTTGACGCCTTCCATAAACTTCTCGCTGCTCAGTACCCAGCCGGCCGAGAACGAGGGGAATGTGCCCCAGCGGTATTTGCTGGCGAAGCGGCTGCTGCCGTCGCGGCGCACATTGGCCTGAAGCAGATAGCGGCCGTCGAAGTTGTAGAGCACACGGCCGAAGAAAGAGTTGGACGTGTAGCGCTCGCCCTTGCCGCTGTTGAACTGATAGTCCTGCGGACCTACGTTGAGGTAGGGATAGTTGGTCATCTCATACTCGTTGCGCCACGCCTTGAGCTCGTCGGTGCTCATCACGTAGTTCTCGAAACCGGCCATGAGCGTGAGATCGTGTTTGCCGAAGGAATGCATGTAGTTGGCGATTGCCTGCGTGGTCACGTGCCAGTTGTTGTTGCGGGTCTCGGTGAGGTTGTTGCTCGACCATACCGAGCCGTTGCCTTCGAGCCAGCCGGTCTGCAGCATGGGATCGTCCTTGCTGACGCGCTGCACGCCGTAGCGGAAGCCGGTGCCGCGGGTGTAGTTGATGAAAGGCGACACGATGGCCTGGATGCTGAGGCCGTCGATGGGCTTGATGGTGATGCTGGCCTTGCCGCCCACCTGGGTGCTGCGGCTCTTGTTCCAGCCGCCGTAGTTGAGCAGGGCCCAGGGGTTGGCACCGGATTTGCCTTCGGCGATGCCTCCGTTCTCCCAGATGGCGGGATAGATGGCCGGCATGCGGCGCATGTCCTCCCACGGCGAGAACTGCGTGTTGTTGCTCTTGGCGTTGCGGATGTTGACGTCGAGAGAAGCGGAGATGTACTTGCTGATGTTGAAGTCGTTGTTGATGCGGAACATCAGGCGGCGGAAGTCGCGACCCGCATAGAGGCCGTCAACTTCGTCGTAGCTGAACGATGCCTGCGTGCGCACGCTCTTGTTGCCGCCGGAGAGCTGCACGGTGTGGGTCTGGCGGGGAGCCGAGTCCTTGAGCATCATGCCTTTCCAGTCGGTGATGGGATAGTTGTCGGGGTCGGTGGCGTTGTACTTCACCCAGTTCTTCACCTGGTCGGGGGTGTACTGCTGGAAGTAGCCTGCGGCGGGGTTGTCGTTGTAAAGGAGCTCGTTGTGCATCTCCAGGTAACGGGTCACGCCCACCATCGAGGGCTGCTGAGTGGGGATTTCCCAGCCGAACTCGCCCTGATAGCTGAGGCTGATGCTGGAGTCGTCGCCGCGCTTGGTGGTGATGAGGATTACGCCTGCGGCTGCCTTCGAACCGTAGATGGAGGCGGCTGCGGCATCCTTCAGCACAGTCACGCTCTCGACGTCGTTGCTGTTGACGTAGTCGATGTTGTCGACCTCCATGCCGTCCACGATGATGAGAGGGCTGGAGTCGCCCATGGTGGTGACACCGCGCACGTGCATCGAGCCTGCCGAGGCGCCGGGACCGCCGCCGCTGCGGCGTACCATAAGGCCGGAGACGCTGCCCTGCAGGGCTGTGGAGAGCGTGGTGGTCTTGCGGGCGGCAAGGTCGGCACCCTTTACGGAAGCCACGGCGCCCGTGAGGTCTTTCTTCTTGACAGCGCCGTAACCGATGACCACGATGTCGTTGAGGACGTTGGTGGCGCCGGTCATGTCTATCTTCATGGCGCCGCCGTTATAGGTGACGTCGGTGGGATTGTAGCCTACATAACTCACCTGCACTTTCTGGCCGCGGCGGCCGTTGAGTACGAAATTGCCGTCGATGTCGGTCACGACAGCCTGGTCGGTGCCTTTGAGGCGCACGCTGGCGCCGATGAGGGGCTCGCCTTCCTCGTCGAGGACGGTACCTTTGATCTGCTCTACCGGGCCTTTGCCGGCGGGAGCCTTCTCGGCCTGACGGGCGACATTGATAGTCACCTGACGGCCGTTCACCTTGTAGTTGAGGCCGACGGCCTTGCACACCTCGGCGAGCACGGCGTCCATCTTCTTGTCCTTAAGCTGGATGTCGACTTTCGAGCTGAGCTTGCGTTCCACGCCCTCGCCATAGAGGAAGACGTAGTCGCTGTTGGATTCGATGTACTTCAGCACATCCTTGGCGGTCTTGCCCGTGGCTGACACGGAATAAAGACCCGTTGCACTGTCCTGCGAGAAGCTCATGCCCGCGCTCAGCGAGGGAGGAGCCATCATCACAAGACCCATGACGCACAGCCCTGCGAGCTGTCGGCGCCACTGTTTGCTTTGCGATGTCCTTTTCATGTTTTTGTGATTGATATGATTTGGTTTAACTGGTTGTTACTTGATTTCAACAGGAGCTACGGGCAGCCAGCCGTCGCGCAGCAGCGAGGCGTCCACGGCCATTTCGAGACCCGGAGCGCATTGGCGGCTAAGGTCGACAAGCCCCACCGCCCAGGTGTAGCGGCCGGCAGGCACGTCGGCAAGGCTGATGCCGGTGGAGGTGCGGACGGGAGCCTCGCGCAGCCACTTCGACAGGTCGCTGGAAGCATCGACAGCCACCTTCACGGCGCGGCCGTCGGCATCGAGCAGGGCCACGCCCACCTTGTATTTCTGATTCCACTGCGGGATGTTGGTCGGGCAGTAGCCGAAGCCAAGGTTGCGCCACTCGGCACTTACGGCCACGGGCTCGCCGCGGCGCGCGCGGACAGGCACGGTGACGCTGGCCGGATACAGACGGTAGCCGCCCTCGGCCACAAAGCGCTTCACCAGAGGGAAGGCGTCCTCGAACCACGAGCGTGTCTCGTCGTTGATGCGGAAGTCCATCATGTTGACGCGTGCTTCCTTGCCGGCCTCGTATTCGCCCAGACGCACGTCCTCGGCATGTCCCTCGCGGTACTTGCCGCTGGGGTCGCGCCAGTAGCGGTGGTGCGCGCCTGTGATCCAGCCGCCCTCAAGGATGATGGGCCGACGGAAATTCCACTTGCGGGCGAAGTCTTTCTCCCAGTCCTGATAGTAGCCGGTCATGCCGAAGGCGTCGTGGCGCAGCGAGAAGCCGCGGTCAATGGCCTGCTCGATAAGACGGGCCGACTCCTCCGGGGCGGCGCCCCACCCGTCCTCGTCGGGGTCGCCGAGCAGACGGTGGTAATGTATGAGTATGGGCACGCGGCGGAAGCATTCGGTGGCGAGACCGGTAATCCAGTCGTACACAGCTTCCTTGTTGGCGTTGTCGCGGTAGATCATGCTGTGGCTCTCGCCCCACTTGCCCAGCGAGTAGGCGTCGATGAACTCCACCTTCTCGGGATCGTCGAAATACGATGCGAATGCGCGCAGGAATTTGGCGTATTTTTCCTGAAAGACGGGGTCGTCGGGATAAGGCGAACGGTTCTGTCCGGGAGCCTTGGGGTCGTAATAACCCTGAGCGCCGGCGTCAAAGACGTACTGCGGTGTGTTCTGACCCTGGTCGCGGCCGTCCACGACGATGCGGAACGCCATGCGCAGGCCGCGGTCGCGCACGCTGCGTATCAGGCGCATGATGCGTGAGTCGGGGTCGAGCCATGCGTATTTGCCTTCTTCCGGCTCGAACGACACCCAGCTTGTGCGGATGTAGGCGCAGGTGGCATAGTCACTCACGCGCACCGGCTCGTCAAGCCCGGCGGCGTGCATGTGGTCGTAGCCACGCTCTTCCCAGAAATTTTCGTCGAAATTACGGCCGAGATACATCACCCACCCTTGCAGCGGATTGCGCAGGACGCGTGTGGTGTCGGGCGCGAATGTGACGGTAGCCTCGGGCTGCTTCGCCACGGCTGCGGAAGCGCCGGAGGCAAGCATCAGGATAACTGCGATGAATGTTTTTGCAAAGTGCTTCATGTTAGCGATAAGGTATAGTTATGGCCTGCAGGACTTTCACCCCGCGAGCTTTTGGTTACGGATTATGTCGAAAAGTCAGGCTGTCAGCCTCTTACGGATTGCGAGCAAAATCCCGCACAGTCCTTTATTTCGAGGCGCCGTCTTTCATGGTGATTCGGTCGGCGCTGAACGCAAGTTGCATAGGCACAATCTCTGCTATGGCAGCCATAGTGGTCTCCACGCTGTCGCGCAAGTCCAGCTTGCCGTAGATCTTGACGTTGGCAAGAGCCGCCTCACACTCTATACGTCTGCCGTAATATCTCGACAGGCGCTCGGCGAGCGAGCCCAGGCTCTCTCCGTCAATATAGATGAGTCCGCGAGTCCAGGCCGTATAATTGGCCGGGTCGACCTGCGTCAGCGACTCTATGCCGCCATTCAGGATGTCGCACTTGTCGCAGGGACGCATGCGCACACTCTCGTCGCCACCGCCAAGCACCTCGACGCTGCCCTCCACGAGCACGACGCTGGCCGTGCTGTCGCTGTAGTTGCAGACGTTGAAAGTCGTGCCAAGCACCTTCACATCGAAGCCGTCGGACTCCACTATGAACGGATGCTCCTTGTCTTTGGCGACCTGCAGATACACCTCGCCGAAAGCGTAGATGCGGCGTTCCTTGCCCTCGAACTGCTCCGGATAAAGCACACGGCTGCCGGAATTGACCTTGAGCACGGTGCCGTCGGACAGACGAAGCTCGTCTGTCTTGCCGGCAGGCACCACAAGCTCGCAGTACCCCCCGGCGGCAAGTTCATCAGCCGGAATCGACGAGATTCTCACACTCTTCGGACCCACAAAATGAACGATACCCACGGTCAGCAAAACGACTATCACAGCTGCGGCGGCAAACCATCCGCGCGAACGGCGCGAGGCCATGCGCTTCTGCATTTCATCTGCCTGAATCTTGGCATGCACCAGAGATTTGATGCGGCTGTTGTCGATATGTTGTCCGCGGCACACACTCAGCATGCTCTCCAGGCGCTTATCATCGCCCGAAGCGGAATTCATGCCTTGCTTATCGTTAAATTCGTTCATCTTATTGTGCCGTTTCTACAATTACTGACGCAGACACGGGCTTTTTCTATAGTATGAATTTTGGTTTTTTTATAAATATTATGCAGAGGTCCGGAAATGCATCGCGCACTACTCCGGAGGCCGCAGTTTCTTGCGCAGCGCATCCATGGCATAACCTACATGATAATTCACTGTAGCCACGGATATCTTCAGCAAATCGCAAATCTCCTTGTATGGCACGCGCTCGATCTTTGCCAGACAGAATACATGTTTGCACTTCGGAGGCAAGGATTCGATGGCGCTGTTCAGCCTGTCCATATCCTCCTGACGCATCATTGCGTCGTCAGGAGCCTCCACGGGCGACACCGTATAGTCCTCAAGCACATCCAGCGACACGCCATGCGGCTGCACATTCTCATGACGCAGCGCCGACACAGCCTTGCGATAGGTCAGCGTGCGCAGATATGCGGCCATAGATTCAATCTCGAGAAGACCGGCACGTCCGCGCCATATCTCCACAAATACGTCGCTCACCACCTCCTCGGCCGGCTCACGAACGCCCAGAATACCGTAGGCATAACGATACAAAGCATCCGACCAGTAATCCATGAACCGGTCGAAAGCCTGCTCGTCTCCCTTACTTATTCTGTAAATAACGTTCGCTTCCATTGCATTAGAGATGCAAAATTAATGCATTTTTATTTTTGAAACAAATATTTCGATTTCATTAACACATGTAAATGCATGATTATCAACAAAGGGAGCCATACGTGCGTGAACATGCCCACGAAGTGATCTTTAGGCATATCCACCGGACAAACTGCCGGGATACCCATAAAAAGGAGAACCCCGGAGCTTCCGTGAGGAAGTCCGGGGTTCGGACAGGGGGCGGTTACCTACTCTCCCACTTTCGCAGTACCATCGGCGTGGTGAGGTTTAACTTCTCTGTTCGGAATGGGAAGAGGTGGATCCCTCACGCTATTGCCACCTTAGTTGCTTCGGTCCACGGGCACGCGCTTCGTTCCTTGCGGCTGTCTGACTGACAAGCTCGCGCCGGAGGCGGCGCCGCTGTGGCCTTGTAAGGTGAAAAAGAGCCGGAAGCTGACTGCCCGCTTCATCGCTGAAGGGGCGGAAGGCATCTCTTTCGAGCTATCGCCAAACGAACCCAAGGCGCCGACTCGCAGGGGAGTCAGGCCGTGTGTCGTCCGCGAGGCGGACGGCGGATTGCTTCGCGCTTCTGCACGTTTTCCGCGAGGGAAACGGCGCTCCGCGCTTTGCTGTCTGGGAGCTGCGCTCCCGGAAAGGGTTCGGGTTATTAGTATTGCTCGGCTGAGGACGTTGCCGCCCGTGCACCTGCAACCTATCTACGTCTTCGTCTTAAACGACCCTATGTGGAGATCTTATCTTGAGGAGGGCTTCGTGCTTAGATGCTTTCAGCACTTATCCTTACCGGACGCGGCTACCCGGCGGTGCAGCTGTGCGCTACAACCGGTACACCGGCGGTCCGTCCAACACGGTCCTCTCGTACTAGTGTCGGACCCTCGCAAATCTCCTGCGCCCACAACAGATAGAGACCGAACTGTCTCACGACGTTCTGAACCCAGCTCGCGTGCCACTTTAATAGGCGAACAGCCTAACCCT